>Ga0209726_10000074_pt1 | contig 200870 bp, 193 predicted proteins | sample Subgrocontami54m_FD_187453 | JGI IMG/M metagenome (GOLD analysis project Ga0209726, IMG submission 187453) | Subsurface groundwater microbial communities from S. Glens Falls, New York, USA - GMW46 contaminated, 5.4 m (SPAdes) (version 3) | ecosystem: Environmental > Aquatic > Deep subsurface...
CATTACTTATAAACTCAGGGAACCGGTAAAGAATAAACTCCCGGTTCAACAATTTTGCCAAGTGTAAACGATGTCATGACACAGCTAAGGCCCTTAGAAACTGTAAACGATGTCATGGAACTTGGCATATAAGCTTTAAGGCAACCTCTAAAAATTGACTTCAAGGGATCTTAAAATTTTCCAAGCTCGTCGAGATTGAAATCTCGTTATCTGACTAAAAGTGAATTATTAGAGGTTCCCTTAAGCTGTAATAAGAAATGTGTTTTCCCGTCACTTATAGCTTAAAGCTTACAACTTATAACTCCCATCGCCACTTTCTCAAAACATTCCCCTGTTTATCCTTAAAACTCCCGCAGACGATAAAGATCAGATCGACCAGCATCCAAACCCCTAAACCGCCTAATGTGATCAATTGCAAAACTCCCGTGGTAATTTTTCTAACATAGAATCGGTGTGCGCCTAAACAACCGAGAAACAAACACAAAAGCGCTGCGATCGATTTCTTTTTTTCAGAAATCATAGTTCAACCTTTCTTATTCTTCTTCGCATTAGCAATGAATAGCGATGTGCTTCGAAGGAATATTCTGCTTCACGAAGAATAATTCCTGCGAAGCTCAAGCATCGATCTATTTGCTAGAGCGAAGCAGAATAGCTCTCTTTTTTTGAAGCTCTTCTAACGCTTCGAACGCTTTTTTAGAACTTGGTTTCAATGCCAGCGATCTTCGAAAATCATTCTCTGCTTTATCATACATTTTTTTATCCATGAACACGTAACCACGGCTTAAAAAAACATTTTCATCGGTAGCGTCATATTTAATAAACCGGCTTAGATCCTCAATGGCCGCATCAAGTTTTCCTACTTTGGCATAGGCCAGACCTCGGGCATTCAACGCTGCGGTGTCTTTGGGATCGATCCTGAGAGCGGATGAATAATCACTGATCGCCTTAGCATCAAAGGACAATTCTTCATAAACCCTGCCCCTGTTAAAAAAACTATCGGCGTCCGTGGGATTTAATTCCAACGCTACGGTAAAATCACTGATGGCAATATCGTACAAACCTTTAAGCCCTGCCACGGTCGCACGGTCAAAATAGTATTCGGGATGTTCGGGTCCAAGCTCGATCGCCTTGGAATAATCTGCAAACGCCTTGTCATAAAATTGCAGCTCCTGATAAATTTTCCCCCGTTTGTAATAAACGTTCTTGTCGTCTATTCCCAGTGCAATAGCCTTGGAAAAATCGCTGACTGCAGCATCGAATAATCTGAGAATACCATTGGCGATCCCGCGATTGTAATACACATCGACGGCTGAAGGATGCAATTGAATGGACTTTGAAAAATCACCGACCGCCTGCTCATACATTTTTTTATTGGCATAGGCAAGACCGCGGCTATTGTATAATGCCGCCTCATCGGGTTTTAATTCCAATGCCCTGGTGTAATCGTGAATGGCATTATTAAAAACGCCTAAAGTCGCGTACGCTGCGGCACGATTTTTGTACGCTTCGAAATTCTCAGGATCCGCTGCCGTGACTTTGTTAAAATCAAAAATCGCTTTATCGTTAAGGCCTTTTTTGAAATAGGCGACCCCCCGCTGTAAATAAGCATCTTTAAATTGGGCATCTTGGGCGATCGCCTGGGAATAATCTGCGATCGCGCTGTCATAACGGCCTTGGGCCAAATTTAAAAGCCCGCTTTGATAAAATTGTTCTTTGGTGAGCGCGAAAGAGTCAACACAGAGGGATAAGAAGATAAAAACGGTGAGAAAACAATGTTTCATCGAAACGACCTCAAAACGATCACGGCCTTCCAACACTACCACCCTCACCCCGGGGGTGGGGGTGGTAAATCACAAAACCGAAAGCATTCCGGCCACACGGATAAATTTTTCACGCGGCTTACCAAGCTTCTGGCCGTGTTCAATCTCAGCGGCGTCGATCTTCTTCCAATCGCTAAAAGTAACGACGCGAATCTCTTTCGATTTTAGAAAACTCATCACAACTTCCGTGCTCGGCTCAGCGCACCCAACAAGATGAGGCAAATCCTCTAAAAGACTCTTTACGGTTTCATCGCTGTCGGGTTTATTTGTACCGATAACGCCGTTGGCCCCGCGCTTAATCCAGCCGGCAGCATAAAGCCCTGTGTAGATCTGCTCGGCATCCATAACTCGCCCATGCTGATTGGGGATGACCCCGGCATTCGGCTGGAACGGCAGACCTTTCACCGGCACGCCGACATATCCGATGCTGCGAAATACCAAACCGCAATCAAAAGTGTTCTTGATGCCGGTCGCTCGCACCTTTTGCTGGTTAGGCTCGCCTGTCAATTGATTATTTTCAAAAACAATCTGTTGAACACGGCCTTTGCCAAAAATCTCAACCGGGCTGTTGCAAAAATGCAGCACGAATTTCTTTTTTTTCCCTTCGGGATCCCGTTTCGCGAGCTCTTTTAAAATTTCAAAATTCTTTTTACGAACGTTGTTAGCCGGATCTTCAAGCTCTTTTTGGCTGGCTTCGTTTAATTCAAAGTATTTGGCATTGATGATGGTCGCACAATCAGCCAACTCGCCGAATTCTCGAATTTCAACGGGCGTGAATGCCGCCTGGGCCGGGCCGCGGCGTCCAAAACAATGCACTTCTTTGATTTTACTTGATGCCAGCGCGTCCAGCGCGTTTTGCGTGATATCCGTATTTTTCAGTTCATCGACGCTTTTAAGCAAAATACGGCATACGTCCATGGCCACATTGCCCTGGCCAATGACGACCGCCACTTCATGCGAAAAATCAAAATGCAAATCCTGAAAATCCGGATGCCCGTTGTACCAGCCCACAAAATCCGTTGAGGCGTGAGAGCCGGCCAAGCCCTCCCCTTCAATGCCCATTTTCCGGTCGGTCTGGGCGCCGGTGGCAATGATGACCGCATCGTAAAAACGTTTGAGCTCGTGAATGGAAACATTCTCACCGACGGTCACATTGCCCAGAAATGAAAAATCCGGATGGTCGGTCACAAATTTCTCATACACTTTGATGACATTCTTAATCTTGGGATGGTCTGGGGCAACTCCATAACGGACAAGGCCGTAGGGAACCGGGAGGCGGTCAAACATATCCACGTTAACTTTGATAGAACGTTTGTACAAAGCTTCAGCCGCATAAAACCCGCTGGGCCCGCTGCCAACGATGGCAACTCGTAAGGGGCGCTCGGGGGTTCCTAAAGATGACATATCAAACTCCTGATTATTGTTTCGTCCCCTTTGTCACCCCCGCGCCTGCCCCGGCCTGCCACCTGGCCGCAGCCGGGGCAGGCGCGGGTATGACAAAAGGGGCGAGGGCGGGAAAGACAATAAAATTAGATGTTTCAGGTTGAATAGTGTTACTTATATTCCGTTAACAAAACAACATGCTCGACGCCTATCTGCGCGGCCATATCAACGATCCGCATAATAAAATCGTACTGGACGGTTTTATCTCCCCTGATCAAAAGGGTCGTGCTTTTTTTGCCTTTTAACATCGAGGAAAGTTTGAACTTCAAAAGGTCCAGGTCAAAACGGAGGTTGTACTGTTTGTTCTCCAAAAATGCGTCGCCGGTGGCAGTGACGCTGACCGTCACTTCTAACGGAGGCTGCTGCATGCTCTTGGATTGCGGTAAAACGATCTTAACACTGGATTGAAAAATAAAAGGCGTTGCCACCATAACGATCAAAAGCAAGACGAGGATAACGTCCGTTAACGGCGTGATATTGATCTCGGCAACTAAGCGCTGACTGCGTGCTCTGCGTTTCATTTTTGTTCAATACACATAAGATCGACCAGCTCTGACAAACAAAGTTCCATGTCGGCCACGAAATGATCGATCCTGCGGACAAAATAGTTATAGGAAATAAGCGCCGGGATGGCCACGATGAGCCCTGCCGCGGTCGCAACCAGGGATTGACTAATTCCGCCGATGATCACATTAATGCCCCCTGCGCCGTTCAGCGAAATGTCATGAAAGGCCCGCATAACTCCGAGGACGGTTCCCAAAAGCCCGATGTAAATAGCGGTACTCCCGATGGTAGCGCTCACGCTGATAAAACGCTCCAGCTTAATGGTTTCAACAACGATCTCACGTTCCATAGCCTGGGAAACCAGGCGTTCGTTGCGGCTGTTCAAATGAAGCCCTGCCCTGACGACCCTGGCAAACGGGGCATTGACGCCATCACAAAGCGTGATCGCTTTTTTGATATTCCCTTTTTCGATCTCTCCCGCGATCTCGGCCATGAACGAAGTACGCTTGATTTTGGACAGCTTACGATAATAAATGACTCGTTCAACCATGATTGTAATTGAAAGAATGGAACAACCAATGAGGATGTAAACAACAAGGCCACCGCTTTGGATCGTCGCGAACATATTGGTACCGCTTGACATAAATAATCTCCTTGGATGCCTTTAAAATGTGTGCCCAAACCACTTAAACCAATTTTATATTGGCAAAAAATAAAATCTTTTGCAAACCGTTTCACTATATCGTTCCGTCTAGGGGTTGTCAAGGCACAAAAATATATTCGCTTTTTTGCCTTGACCATCTGACGGGTAATCCCTATATTAAACATAAATGATTGCCCGTGATCGGGGCTTACAATCCACTTGAATTATTATTAAGGAGTACTTCATGCGTGTTGGTGCCATCAAAGAAACTTTTCCTGGAGAAAAACGCGTTGCGCTCATTCCTGCCTCAGCCAGTAAGCTTGTCAAACTTGGGGCAGAGGTTGTTGTTGAAACGAACCTTGGATCTTCCATTGGTGTCAGTGATGATGACTATCAAAAATCCGGTGCCAAGGTCGTCTCCCACGATGAGGCCCTTTCTTCTTCAGATATTTTTTTGCGTGTCCGCAAACCTTCTGTTGATGAAATCGCGCGGTTTAAAAAAGGATGTTTGCACGTAAGTTTTTTGGATCCATTTAACGAGCGAGAATTGGTCAGTACCCTTGCCGCACAAAATATCAGCGCGATCAGCGTTGAAATGATCCCACGGACGACGCTGGCGCAAAAAATGGACGCGTTAAGCTCGCAGGCGAATCTCGCCGGATACGTGATGGTCATCTTAGCCGCCGAACGCTCCAATAAAATCTTCCCGATGCTTATGACCCCGGCTGGAACGATCACACCTGCCCGCGCGTTTATCATCGGCGCCGGCGTCGCGGGTTTGCAGGCAATCGCAACCGCCAAACGTTTAGGCGCGCGCGTCGAAGCTTTCGATACCCGTCCTGTTGTTAAAGAACAAGTGCAGTCCTTGGGCGCAAAATTCATCGAGATCGATCTGGGCGAAACCGGCCAGACCAAGGACGGTTATGCCAAAGCCTTAACTCCGGAACAATTGGAAAAACAGCGTCAGGGCATGGCCAAGATCTGCAGCCAGTCGGATGTGGTTATCACAACGGCCCAGCTTTTCGGACGCAAAGCGCCCATCGTTATCACCAAAGATATGGTTGCGCAAATGAAAGCCGGCAGCATTATCGTTGATATGGCGGTCGAATCCGGCGGCAACGTTGAGGGATCAAAACTCAACGAGGAAGTGATCACCCCCAACGGCGTTCGCATCATCGGGCTCGGAAACCTGCCCAGCCGTGTCGCCGTTCACGCCAGCCAAATGTATTCCAACAACCTCGCGAATTTGATCGAACACTTTTGGGACAAAGAACAAAAAACACTCAAACTAAACCTCGATGATGAGATCATCAAAGAATGTCTGATCACCCATCAAGGCCAAATCATCAACGAACAGATAAAAAACCTGAAATAAGGAGCATCCATGGAAACGCAACTGGACGCGCTGACACTCATCGATCTCATTTTCCTTTTTGTGATCGCGATCTTTCTGGGGGCTGAACTCATTTCCAAAGTCCCGTCCACCCTTCACACCCCGCTGATGTCGGGTTCGAACGCGATCTCGGGGATCACCATCGTCGGCGCGATCCTGGCGACAGGCTTGACGCCGGGAAGCACGTTCTGCACTGTTCTGGGGACGCTTGCCGTTGCCTTTGCCACCATCAACGTCGTCGGAGGATATGTGGTCACCGACCGTATGCTTGGGATGTTCAAATCAAAACAAGCCGCGGGAGGTAAAAAGTGAGCCTCAACATTTTCATCAGCATTACCTACATCATTGCCTCCGTCCTGTTTATCATCGGCTTAAAACAGCTTTCTTCCCCTTTGACAGCCAAGCGGGCTAATTTGATCTCCGCCTTGGGGATGTTACTGGCCATTGTTGCCACGATGCTCACTAAAGGTTTGGAATTCCAGTGGATCTTTGTCGGACTTGCGATCGGGACCGTTATCGGTGTTTTTATCGCGCTCAAAGTGGCTATGACCGGAATGCCGCAGATGGTCGCCTTGTTAAACGGCTCCGGCGGCCTGGCGAGCGTTTTGGTCGGATGGGCATCCTATCATTATCAGCCCGCTTCTTCTCTTCTGACGACCATCAGCACCTATCTGGCCGTGCTCATTGGAGGCATCACCTTCACCGGAAGCGTCGTCGCCTGGGCCAAACTCCAGGAGGTCATTACTGGAAAACCTATTAAATTCGTCGGACAAAATATCGTTAATTCACTGCTCCTTCTGGCGCTTATTGGCGCGGGAATTATTTACTGTATGAACCCGGCGGAAAACTATCCTCTGTTTATTGTGATCCTGACCGTTTCTTTGATCTTCGGAGTCATGAGCGTTATTCCCATCGGCGGCGCCGATATGCCGGTCGTCATTTCACTGTTAAACAGTTATTCAGGCATGGCCGGTTGCGCAACAGGCTTTGTTTTAAATAACAGTATGCTCATTGTTGCCGGCGCTCTCGTTGGAGCGAGCGGGATCATTCTCACGCAGATCATGTGCAAGGCGATGAACCGCTCTCTCGCTAACGTCCTGTTCAGCGGTTTCGGTTCGGTTTCAACAGCTAAATCGACCGCGATCAAAGGCGAGGTCAAGTCCCTTAAACCGGAAGATGCTTACCTCATTTTGGAAGCGGCGCGTTCCGTTGTGTTCGTTCCCGGCTACGGTTTGGCGGTCGCGCAGGCGCAGCACGTGGTGCGCGAACTTGCGGAATTGCTGGAAAAAAACGGCGCCGAGGTCAAATTTGCCATCCACCCGGTTGCCGGGCGTATGCCCGGACACATGAACATCCTTCTAGCCGAAGCCAATGTGCCGTATGAACAACTGGCAGAAATGGACAGCATCAACCCAACCATCGAAACCATCGATGTTGCGGTTGTCATCGGAGCCAATGACGTTGTCAATCCGGCAGCCCGCCACGACAAAGCAAGCCCCATTTACGGCATGCCCATTATCAATGTTGATAAAGCCAAAACCGTATTTGTGCTCAAGCGTTCCATGGCCACCGGTTTTGCCGGGGTTGAGAACGAACTATTCTACTACGACAACACGCGTATGATCTTCGGGGATGCCAAACAAACCGTACAGGCCTTGGTCGCTGAGTTCAAAAGCAGTGTGTAACATAGGGACGGATTTGAAACCCGCCCCTACTATTTTTAAAAATAAAAACCCCATAAATTATTTTATGGGGTTTTTTATTTGAATTAAAATTTAAATTAAGACTTGCGAGAAACTTTTGAAGTCATTCGTCTTTTACTGGTAGGTGCTAACGATTTGGCATTGCGCCGGCGGACCTTAAGATCCACATATTTAACAGCAACCTGAAAATATCCATTCTTTTGTTCATGAATGCGCACCACGCGTCCATAGCCGTTAAAAAGGAACAGTACGCCTGACATCACAACCTGCAATTCAACAATATCATCGACTTTATAGGGCAATACGCTCGCGAACAAAAGTCCGCTGTAGCTCATGTCCTCGGTCGTTGATAACTGCCAAATATCTTCTTGTTTTTTGCCGTTACGTTTATTAAGACGGTGGCGCACCGTGACAATACGTTTGATACGGACACTGTCCCGGCGTTCTCTGGAATTATAATCAACCATATCAAATATCCTTGTGAGGCATTCCAAAAGTTTCAGCCACTTCTTTGATCGTTAAATGTCCGTCGATCATGTTCAGCGCCCGTTTAAGCTCATACGAACATTCAATCGATTTTTGATAACCATTTTTTGCTAAAAATAGAATATAAGGGAATGTTGCATTCGTCAAGGCATAAGTGCTCGTACGCGCAACTGCTCCCGGCATGTTGGTAACACAATAATGAACGACCCCATCGACGAGAAAGGTAGGATTATCGTGATTCGTTGGTTTACTCGTTTCGACTGATCCTCCCTGGTCGATCGCAACATCCACGATCACACTTCCTTTTTTCATTTGGGAAACAAGCTTACGGTCAATCAGGCACGGAGCTTTCGCTCCACGGATCAAAACACTTGAAATGACCAAATCCGCTTTTAAAACAGCGTCCCGGATGGTGTGAGCGTTGCTCATAACGGTATGCACATTGGGCGGCATCACATCATCCAAATAACGCAAACGATCTAAATTAATATCCAAAACAGTAACATTCGCGCCAAGCCCGGCGGCCATGCGACAGGCGTTGGCGCCCACAACGCCAGCACCGAGAACAACCACTTCAGCGGGTGCAACGCCCGGCACACCTCCTAACAAGATCCCTCGACCGTGCATGGGTTCTTCCAAATATTTTGCACCCTCATGAACTGCCATACGGCCGGCCACTTCACTCATAGGTGTCAAACAAGGCAGCTCCCCATTGGATGTCTGCAATGTCTCATAAGCAAAGGCGATCACTTTGCGTTTTAACAACGCTTCGGTCAACGAACGATTGGCAGCCAGATGCAAATAGGTAAAAAGGATCTGGCCTTCTCCTAAAAGTTCGTATTCACCCTCCATGGGCTCTTTGATCTTGACGATCATGGCGGCGCGATTGTAAACGTCATGCGCTCGACGGACGATCTTGGCACCGGCGGCAATGTATTGTTCATCCTCGATCCCGCTGCCGATGCCAGCCTGGGTTTCAATAATGACCTCGTGGCCCGCGCGCACCAAGGTCTCCACCCCGACGGGCAGAATCCCGACACGGTATTCATTATTTTTGACTTCTTTGGGGATTCCGATGATCATAATCTTTAAGGACTTGGAAAATTATGATGAATTTGGATATTTTCAGCCTTCGAATAGTTCACCAAAGGCGCATCAAACAAAATATTTTTGAACAAGGATGGTGGTTGTTCTCCTCCACAGGAATAATGCATTTGGGCTTCCAAATAAAGATGGCTGCTTTCAATCGTCTGGCCCAGGATAATTTCTGTTCTTAACCCAAGAATGTCCGCCTTGGCGATGAGCTTCTTTTCTTGTGTAAAAATATTGACGAACGACACCGGAGTTGCCGCCAAACCACATTGCGGCGGAAACGTGAAGGTCAATTGGATATTTTGGATTTTCCTGGAGTATTCCCGGTTAAGCGAAACGCGTTCCCCTGAAAATTTTTTTAGATCAAACTCAAAAATTTCAATTTTTTGTTCCGGCGCCGGCGGCAGTGTCGGAATTTCCTGATTTTGAGAATTACTGGTCTGATTGGTAAGTTGGGGCGTTAGCTGATCGGCACAACAAAGATGAGTAAAAAAAAAGGCAAGTCCACAAATGATAAAAAAACTTATCCCTGATCGCTGAAATGTCATCATAAATGGTTGGTTAAGAAGGCCCAATCATCTTTTCCGGACGGACGATCCTGTCGAAATCTTCTGTTTTTAAAAACCCTAAAGCAATGGCAGCTTCTTTCAAAGTGATATTCTCGCTGTGCGCCTTTTTAGCCGCTTTCGCCGCGTTGTCATAACCAATGTGCGTATTTAAAGCCGTCACCAGCATCAAAGAATTTTCTAGATGCTTTTTGATGACTTGTTCGTTAGCCTGAATTCCAGCAACACAATGGTCAGTAAAACTTTCACACGCATCGGACAACAAACGGACCGACCGAAGAACATTATGAATAATAACCGGCTTAAAAACATTCAGCTCAAAATTCCCGCTTGCTCCGGCAAAAGTGACGGCCACATCGTTACCAAATACCTGAACACAAACCATGGTCATGGCCTCGCTTTGAGTCGGATTGACCTTCCCCGGCATGATGGAACTGCCTGGTTCATTTTCCGGTAACGAAAGCTCGCCGATGCCGCAACGCGGACCGGAAGCGAGCCAACGGATGTCGTTCGCGATCTTCATCAAAGAAGCGGCAAGCGTTTTTAAAACACCGCTGAACTCAACAAGTGCGTCGTGCGCTGCCAAGGCTTCAAATTTGTTTGGGGCTGATACGAACGGCCTGCCCGTTAATTCGGACACTTTTGCGGCAACTTTCACGGCAAACTGCGGATGCGTATTTAAACCTGTGCCGACTGCGGTACCGCCAATGGCCAATTCATATAAACGCGGCAAAACGCCGTCAACACGTTTTAAGCCGTTATTCAACTGCTGGACATAACCGGAAAATTCCTGGCCCAATGTCAACGGCGTGGCATCCATCAAATGCGTGCGGCCAATCTTGATCACAGCATGAAATGCTTCACTCTTTTTTTGCAACGCATCACGAAGTTTTGCCACCATCGGGATCAAAAGGCCATGGACCTGTTCAATGGCCGCGATGTGCATCGCCGTCGGAAAAGTGTCGTTGGAAGATTGGGATTTGTTAACGTCGTCGTTGGGATGGATGGGTTTTTTACTGCCCATAACGCCGCCGCCGAGTTCGATCGCGCGGTTTGAAATCACTTCATTGACGTTCATGTTCGTTTGCGTGCCGCTTCCGGTTTGCCAGACAACCAGCGGAAAATGATCGTCCAGTTTCCCGGCGATGACCTCATCGGCCGCGCGAACGATCAGGTCTGCCAGGTCTTTGGGCAAAAGACCAAGCTCAGCGTTCGTCAGCGCGCAGGCTTTTTTAAGGATCCCGAATGAACGAATAAATTCCCTCGGGAAACGCTCGCCGCCGATTCTAAAATTAACCAAAGACCGCGCGGTCTGCGCCCCGTAATATTTGTCATTAGGGACATCAATGGAACCCATGCTGTCTGTCTCGCTACGAAAAGGCATAATAAATACCTCGGAAAATCGTAAATCGTTATTAGAAAATCGCAGGCCTGCGATTTCCGATTTACGACTAACGATTTTCGTTCCTTATTCTTTTTTCTTTATCGGAATAATCCCCGCCATCTCACCGATCACGTTAACAAGGTCTCGATCCGACGGAACAATGATCTTGGCATTGCCTTCCAAAGCGGTTTCAAGCGCTTGAAGCCGTCGCAAAAGCTGAGCGTTGCCGACAAAATATGTATTGGCTGATTCATTGACCAGACGAATAGCTTCTGCCTCGCCCTGCGCCTGCAAAATACGGGACTGACGAACACCTTCAGCTTTCTTGATCTCAGCGCGCTTCTGGCCGTCGGCCACGGTTTCAGTTGCGGTCGCAAAATCAACGGCCGCGATCTTTTCATTTTCCGCCTTAACGACCTTGTTCATGGTCTCCTGAACGTCTTTGGGCGGGTCGATCTCTTTGAGCTCGGTACGCACGATCTCCAAGCCCCAGCTTTCGGTCTCACGCTCTAAAATCGTATGCAACTCGGTATTGATCCGTCCACGTTCGCTGTTGGCGGACTTGAGCGTCATGGTCCCGATAATATTGCGCAATGTGGTACGCGCTAAATTAACGATCTGCCACTGATAATTACCAACGTTATATTGACAATTCTTGACGCTTGTCTCATCGGCTTTTACTTTAAAATAAACCTGCGCGTCCACCTTGGCGTTTAGATTATCGTTGGTGATGATCTCCTGCGGCTCGGCATCCACCATTTGCTCGGTGATATTAACAAAGTAGATGTTCTCAATGATCGGCATAATCCAGTTAAAACCCGCCGAGGCAAAGCGATTATATTTACCGAGACGTTCAATTAACCCGCGAGTCATCGGACGGACAATGCGGATGCCCGCGAAGAAAATAAAAATAACAGCGACAATAATAATTCCGGCAATATTCATGTGGCCTCCTTGATCGTAATGCGTAAGGCGTTGGGAGTTTGGCGTCAGGCAAAAAACGCCTAACACCCCACGCCTTACGCCCAACGATTAATTATTCAACAAATAATGCGTCACCAACCGTACACCAGCGCCGGTGGCTCCGTGGCCGAAATACATGCGACAGCCATTCTCAACGTACGCGCTTCCGGCAATGTCCAGATGCGCCCACGTGGTTCCTTCTGTGAAGGAACGCAAAAACTCGGCAGCCGTGCAGGCCCCTGCCCCGCGCATGGAACTTGTATTTTTCAAATCCGCAATTTGCGATTTGATGTATTCCTTGATCTCTGGATAAACCGGCAAACGCCAGACGCGGTCATCGGTCTCATTGGAAGCGCGGACCAATTGACGCGATAGGTCGTCATTATTAGAGAAGAGACCAGAATAATCAAAACCCAGCGCAACCACGCACGCGCCAGTCAAAGTTGCCAGATCAATGATGCGTCCGGGCTTATAATTTTTAACAAGATAAGCGATTGCGTCTGCCAACACTAAACGGCCTTCGGCATCGGTATTGCCGATCTCGACCGATTTACCGGCATACCCTGTAAAAACATCACCAGGTTTATACGCATTCGAACCGATCGCGTTTTCAGCCAGGCTCATAGCAAAAATAATATTTTTAGGGATTTTCAAAGCTAAGATATTTTTAAGCATTCCCACAACGGCACCAGCCCCGCTCATATCAATGCGCATAGTTTCAATGTGATGCGAAGGTTTCAAATTTAGACCGCCGGTATCGAACGTCATGCCCTTACCCAAAACTGCCGTGTAATCTTCCTTAGTTGTTCCGCCGTTATATTTGACGATAATAAGTTTTGGTTCCTTGTTACTGCCTTGATTGACCGCCAAATGCAGATTCAATCCCTTAGCCTTCAATTCCTTGCGATTAAGGATTTCCAAGGAAACATTTTTATGACCTTTGATCAATTCTTTGACGGTTTTCTCAAACAGGCCGGATGTGACCACGTCCGCGTTATCATTAACAAGGTTGCGCGTAAAATTGACACCTTCGCAAATGGTGACGGCTTGCTTGTACTCCCTTTTTTCGGGAGCAATGATATAAACATGCTTCCTGGGAACACTTTTGTCATCCTTGGATTTCGATTTATATTTATCCCATTTATAAGTGCCGATCAAAAATCCTTCAATGACGGCGATCACCGATTTCTCATCGGTCGCATGCGGGACAATTTCTACTTCCGCATGCTTTTTTAAAAACTGAGATACCAGCGCTTTTTTGACGACGATACGAAGTGCGGTCAAGGTCAGGTCTTCCTTTTTACCGAGCCCGACCAACAAAACCAAACCGCCTTTGATCACAAGCGGGAACATCTCATCTTTGTCGGCGGAAAATTGGCCGTTCTTCGAGAGCGCCACAAATTCTTCTTCAAGTTTTTTATGATTAAAGGGGAAATCTTTATTTTTGAGTTGTTCTTTGTCGATGAGGATAACGGTTGCGTCTTTGTCGAACTTCTCAGAGTTTCTAAAACTGATCACAATGAGGCTCCTTGTATTAAGTCAGAAGCCCAAGGTCCGATATCAAAAGTTTTTACATCTGACTTCAGACATCTGACTTCTGACCTTTAAATTTTAATTTCGTTTCTCAATAGGCACGTAATCGCGAATAAGCTCCCCCGTGTAAATCTGCCGCGGACGGCCGATCTTGGTCGCCGGGTCATCCATCATTTCTTTCCAATGGGCGATCCACCCCGGCATGCGCCCGATGGCAAACATCACCGGAAACATGTTGAGCGGAATTCCAATCGCGCGGTAAATGATGCCGCTATAAAAATCCACGTTCGGATACAATTTTCGCTCGACGAAATAACTGTCTTTCAAAGCCGCTTCTTCCAAGCGCTTGGCCAGATCCAAAAGCGGATCATGAATACCAAGTTTACTCAAAAGGTCATCTGCGCATTTTTTAATGATTTTCGCGCGCGGGTCGAAATTCTTGTATACGCGATGGCCAAAACCCATCAAACGAAACTTTGAATTCTTGTCCTTGGCCATGTCGATATATTTTTGAATATTCCCTCCATCCGCATGAATCTCCTGGAGCATTTCAATAACAGCCTGATTGGCGCCGCCATGCAAGGGTCCCCACAACGCCAAAATACCAGCGGAGATCGACGCGTACAAATTCGCCCCGGAACTTCCCACCATCCGTACCGTCGAGGTTGAGCAATTCTGTTCATGGTCGGCATGCAGAATCAAAAGAACCCGAAGCGCACGCACAACCTCCTCATGGATCGCATAAGGCTTTGCCGGCGAAGAAAACATCATATTCAAAAAATTGGGAACATATTTTAAATCATTATTAGGGTAAACAAACGGTTGACCGATCGATTTCTTGTAGGAGAACGCAGCAATGGTACGCACCTGGGATAACAACTGCGCCGCAACCCGATAAAATAATTCAGGCGTCATTTGGGTGTGCACGAGTTCCGGATAATACCCGGACAGAGAACAGATCATGGCGGACAAGATCGCCATCGGATGCGCGTTGGACGGATAGGCGTTAAAGAAATTCTTCATGTCCTCATGGATCATGGAATATTCCGTGAACGTTTCCGAAAGTTTAGTAAGTTCTTTTTGTGTGGGAAGTTTTCCAAAGATCAGAAGATAGGATATCTCAACAAAGGTCGATTTCTCAGCGAGCTGCTCGATCGGATAACCACGATAACGCAGGATGCCTTTATCGCCATCGAGATAAGTGATGGAACTTGTGCACGCACCGGTGTTGCCAAATCCAGAGTCTAAGGTAATAAATTCACTCTGGGCACGCAACTTGGCGATATCAAACGCTTTTTCATTCTCCGTACCCGTGATGATTGGAAATTCGTAACTTTTATCCCCGATCGTCAATTTGGCATTGTCACCCATCGCGCCCCCTAATAACTAATTAAACAGTAGTAATTGATGTCACGAATTAAAACGAATGACACGAATAATTAGCGATCCGTGTAATCCGTAATAATATTTTTTATATTTATTGATCCGTGTCATCTTTTTTATAAAAGCGGGATTATTATATTATGGGAATTAACGGAAGGCAAGCTATTCTAAAATTGATGTCAAACCAAAGCTAATTCACTGATGGGGGAAACCGTTTGGATCTTCGCATTTTTTTTGATAACCCCTTCGCAAACCACTTGGGCATACATGCCGCAACGGTCTTGCAACCACTCTTTTAAACGCACATCGATCGCATCCAAAACATAACACGGCATACGCTGCTTTGTGAGCTTCAAAACCACTCCTCCTTCAAAGGCAAGGAAGGTGCCGGGGGATAATTTCTGGACACCTAAACCCTGGACCGTCAAATTCTCGCCGATGGTCCCACACGACAACGGAATGCCTTCCCGGGAGACCTCCTCGAGCAATTCAATGTCCTGCAGGCAAACAGCCTGCAAAGGTGAATAATGCTTAGCGTGATTATGCCCGTCCCCTTTTAAACCGGAAACCGTGACCAACGCTTCATCCACGGGCATTTTGGGAATGCCGCCACTGGAAATTGAAATATTAATAATGGAAGGTTTGGTATCCATATAGCATGTACTGTCATACCCGCGAAAGCGGGTATCCATGGATTCCCGCTGGAGTTTACCCCTTTGGATACCCGCTTTCGCGGGTATGACAAAAGGAGCGGGAACGACATTACTTTTGCACCCTTCAATGGTACGCTGATGCGGTTATCCTGGCTGCACAAATTTTATAGGACGGCTGTCGCGAATACGGATCAAAAACGCCTAACGTCAGCTGATTTGTTTCCGGATAATGCATAGGCATGAAAATTTGCCCTTGATTAATAGTAGATAAAATAGAGGCCTGCGCCTTCACCTGCCCGCGCTTGGTCGACACATACACCCACTGGCCCTGTTGAAGATTAAACTTACGGGCATCGTCTGTATTAATCTCCACGTAGGCCTCATTGGGATACATTTTTCGCAAGATCGCTGATTTCCCAGTCCTCGTCTGAGTATGCCATTGCGAGGATGTGCCGCGGCCAGTCAAAAGCACAAAAGGATATTCGTCATCCACAGGCTCCGGCTGGGGACGGATATCGGCGAACATAAAGCGCGCTTTTCCATCGGCATGAAAAAACTTTCCGTCTTCGAACAGGCGGCGTTCCTGATCAACCAACAGCGTCCCTTCCGCCAGAGGCCATTGAATACCCCCGTACTCCTCGATCATTGGATAATCACGAACACCACTAATGTCATGCGGCATCCCCCGGGACAACTCCTTAAAAATTTTGAAAACAGCCTGAGGCGAATCCCACGCCTTAAACATATCTTGGCAGCCCCAATATTCGGCGATCAATTTAAAAATGTAGAAATCCGCGAGCGCTACCCCTGGAGCACGCGACACTTTTTTAAACAAACCGATCCGGCGTTCGGAATTAATGACCGTTCCTTCTTTCTCCCCCCAACCGGCCGCCGGCAAAATAAGATCTGCCATGATCGCTGTTTCCGTCGTGTGATACATATCCTGCACCACCAGAAACTCCAATTTATCCCTGATCACCTGCCGAAATTCGTTCTGGTTGATCCAGGAATGGCTGGGGTTGGTGCCGATGATCCACAACCCTTTGATCTTCCCCCTTAAGATCTGCTCGATAATTTCGTCATACGCAAAACTGTTTTGATCAGGAATCACGCTCCTATCGATGCCCAGGATCGACGCCACTTTCCGACGGTCTTCATCTTTGAGAAAATCATGTCCGCCCAGCAAATTCGTTGTGTTGCTAAAAAGGCGGGAACCCATGGCGTTGCATTGCCCGGTGATGGAATTTGCTCCTGTTCCCGGCCTTCCGATATTTCCTGTCATCAAAGCTAAATTAATAATGGCCTGGGCCGTGCGCACCGCTTCATAGCCCTGGTTGACCCCCATGGTCCACCAAAAAGAAACACGTTTACCGTTATGGATAAGCAAAGCCAATTGCTGAATATCTGAAACGCTGATCCCTGTTTCCTGGCTCACCCATAGGGCATCGAATTTTTTAAGATGATTTTTAAAATCATCAAAGCCCGTCGTGCATCGTTCAATATAATCGTTATTAACCCAGTTATTTTGAATTAATATTTGCGCCAACCCATACAATAAGATCAAATCTGTTTTGGGGCGGAGTGCATAATGATGCGTTGCGGCCATGGCCGTTTCAGTTTTTCTGGGATCAATGACAATGATAGCTGGATGATGAGGATTCCGGCATACCCTCTGCCACATAATGGGATGGGCAATGCACGGATTAGCCCCTATAAATACCAGGCAATCCGATTCTTCAAAATCTTTGTACGTGTACGGCGGCGCGTCAAAACCGAATGACTGCTTATAGGCCACCGCTGCGGTCGCCATGCATTGACGCGTATTCGAATCGCAGTGAAGAATGCCCATGCCGAATTTGGCAAGCGCCCCTAAAAACGCCATCTCCTCGGTGCAAATCTGTCCGGTACTTAAAAACGAGATGCTGTCTTTTCCATACCACGCCTGAATGTCTTTAAAATTACGCACGAACACTTTTAAAGCAGTATCCCAATCGACCGCTTGGAGCTGGCCGTTTTTCTGACGCAGATAAGGTGATTTCGCCCGGTCATGAGCTTTTAACGGGGTCAATGCTTCCCATCCTTTGGGACATGCTTCCCCCAAATTCACGGGATAGCGAAGATCCGGAGTTAAATTAACCGGATCCCCCTTTCTCATATGAACATTAAGAGCGCACCCGGTGGAACAATAACCACAAACTGAAGAAACGATATGATCCGGCAAAAGACGTTTCGGCAAATGGCCAAGCCCCAAGCTCGATGAGGCAAGTTCAAGCTCTTCGGTCAAAAAACCGTTTTTTTGATGCATCAATTGCCGGGCGTTCTTAAAAATATTTTTCATATTAATTGCCTCTTTAAAAATTGGAATGGGTAAATATCTTTGTATGGACTGTAAGGGACTTTGTCCGGGCTCAAACAGTCCTCGCGCAGATGTTTTCTCTTAGAAGGACTGCCGAGGGATTGCATAGCGGGCGAGTTCCCTTGCGAAGCAAGGTTGTCTGAGCACGCATGCAATCCCTCGGCAGTCATCGTAAGGAAAACATCTGGCTGTGGCCTGTCCTGTGCCGGGCAGGCACAGGGAACTCGCCCGGACAAAGTCCCTTACAGTCACCCGCTAGCTTAATGACCCACTCAAAATTTTAAAGAACCTATTAATTGGTCTTACACTTTAATCAGAAATATTCCCCGATGGCATTTTGAGCGGAACGACTGCTCTGAAAAATAAATACCGTTCCAAAAATTCTCCGGCCAACAAAAATAAAAAGATCCCGAAGACCATCCCAACCAACCCCCATGCCGGTAAAGCCTGGCCATAGGACACCAGCCATAACGGAAGAAAAACGCCCCCTAAAAGACCACAAAAATATCGGCGATTGGTTAAAGGCCGCAATTGCCCCGTCATTAAAAAAGCTGTCTTTTTTAAAAACGTCAGACGCCGCGCTTTAAAGTTCAAAAAAATCAATGATTCAACGAAAAGTTTGATCATGGTCATAAGTATGATGATCTCAACAAAAACATTTCCAAACGATGCGATGAGCGTTTTGACTGAAAGGTCGGGATGCAGCGCAGCCAAAAATGTTGTGGTCAAAAAGATCGTGGCAAATCCAAGGATGATCATCGTTAAAGAAAATTTTATCGTCGTAAAATGATTATCCCAGAATGGCCGTTTGGTATCTTTGTAAACCATAATGGACGAGATCACGCCCAAAAGGCCGCTGATAAAAACGCCTATTCCCAAATAATCCATTTGGAATTTTAATGAACCCACCTGTATCGTCTGAAAAAATGAACCAATAGGCGTTATCCAATAGCCCATAGCGTACAGGGTTGAAAGGAATGAGAAAAGACCGAAAGCGACGATCTCCCGGCTAAGCCAGGACGTACGAAAGCCGATGATCGCCCGAAACGCGTAGAGCGGCCTTCCCAAATGAAGAATACTAACCCCCAACGCTACAAGTCCAATCACAAAACCCACCAGGATATGATACGGCCATACAATGGCCCGCAGAGCATCATCCATATATTGATTGATCATGATCTCCGCCAAGAACGCTCCTACCGAAAGCTGGGTCAAAACCAGCATAATGACCAATGGCATGTGTGAATGCTCAGGTTTGATCGAATGATAATCAGACGAAACCATATTCGCCGGTAAATTTTTCTTGGTGGTGTAGCGCGTCGTCGGAAGAGTATAGTTGGAATCAGGCGCGTCAGGAACGTTGTTAACAAAATCTTTGGGAGACTTTCTAACCGCCTGATTATCGACCACGGTGATACGGATGGCCTCACTTGGGCATGCGCGCACGCAGGCCGGAGCTTCTCCCACATTTAACCGGCTGATGCACATATCACATTTATGAACGATCCCCCGTTTTTTATTATATTTAGGAACATCGTAGGGACACTTAAGAATGCAGTACTGGCAGCCGATGCATTGGTCCTCCAAATGTTTAACCACGCCTGTTTGTGGATCTTTTTCATAGGCCTTGACCGGACAGCCTGACGCGCAGGCGGGCTCCAGGCAATGATGGCAAGCGCTCGTGACGTGCTGAATAGCGGGATTTTCAACGCTTCCGCCGTGAATTAAACCGACCGTGCGCCACGTTTCATCTTCATCCAGCCCGTTCTCATTGTGGCAGGCAGTTACACAGGCTTTACATCCAGTGCAACGGTCTAAATCAACTTCAAAAGCGTACTGTTGACCAGGCCCAGGCGACGTTTTTGGAATCAATCGGCTATAGCGCGCCTGCCCCTCGGGCAGCTGCTTAAGATCATGCCTAAACGCAAATTCCTCGACGGCGGTCATGTCGTTCTGCTGATCTAAAACATCCTGGATCGCTTCTTGATGGTCCTTCATGCCGCTTCCTACCGATCGATCCTTCGAATTGTTTAACGCCGTCATTATTCTTCTTTACATTAGCAATGGAACGCGATGTGTCCTCCTTCGCTAAAGCTTCGGAGCGATTGCTGCGAAGTTTTAACGAAGCAGAACTTCGAAGCAATATTCTGTTTCGCGAGGAATAATTGCTGCGAAGCTCAAGCATTGATCCGTTGCTAGAGCGAAGCAGAATAAACAGCAGCTAATTCTTTCGCTCTTGCTACGTCAAAAGCTTGTTTGGTTTCGCGTTCATCCTCAACGGAAAACTTAACCACCAAAGATAACCCCGCCATGACAGCGACCGCTATGCCTAAATACAGCAAGCCGTCCATATAACTCATTTTATCGTTACGGAATAAGAACCCGAAGAGCACCCCTCCTAAATTACCCCCCGCGCCAATGATGCCCGCCACCGCGCCCAGTGCTTTCTTATTGATAAACGGTACGACTGAATACGTCGCGCCGTTGGCCATTTTAACAAATAAAGCAAAACTCAACATCGCCGCAATCGCCCAAGGCAAAACAGTCATGCGCGAAAAAACCATCAACAATAAACCACCGGTAAAAAGCGAGGCGCCTAAAAAAACAACCCGTCCCCTTAAACCATAGCGATGAGCGCAACGGTCGGAAAAAAAACCACCCAATGCCCTGGCAAAAATGTCCATCATGCCATACAACCCGGCCACCAAACCAACGACTGCAATCGATAAATGAAACTGATCAGTAAAATAAAGCACGGCAATATTGTTCATGGTTAATTCCACGCCAAAACTAGCCGCATAAATAACACATAAAGCCCACACCCGGTAATCTTTCATAACGGCGCGAAAACTTCCTTTAACTTGTTTCCTCGTCGGCAATACCCCTTGAGCGCGCAAATCATCCAAATTGCCTTGTGGAAAATCTTTAGTCCAACGGGCATAAGCAAATCCCGTCAAGAATAACAACACGCCCGGAACCACCATACTTAATCGCCAACCCAAACTTTCGCCCAATCCAAGACTCATCACCGCGGCTAATATGAGCGGCATGACCATCTGCGTAATACCGCCGCCCATATTGCCCCAGCCCGCCGCCGTGGCATTGGCGGTTCCGACGCAATTAGGAGCAAACATGACTGAGGTGTGGTATTGGGTCAATACAAAAGAAGCCCCGATAGCGCCGATGGCTAAACGGAACAAAAGGAAACTCTGATAATCGTGAGCTAAACCAATGGCCATGATAGGCAAAGACCCGACAATCAATAAAGCCGCATAAGTCCGCCGGGGACCGAAACGATCACAGAGCCAACCGATCAACAAGCGGACAATGATCGTGATTGCGACGGACGCGATCATGGTATTACCGATCTGCGTTTTAGTTAAACCCAAGTCGTGACGGACCAGCGGCATTAAAGGAGCAATGGCGAACCAACCAAAAAAACTTAAAAAAAACGCAAACCATGTCATGTGGAATGTTCGCATAGGAATAGATTTAAAATCAAAAAAATTGATCTTAATGGCTTTATGTTGATTCATGGCACCCGTCCTTTTTCAAAAGTTAAGCATAACAATTATTCCAACATCACTTGGCCATTTTCTTCCCAAACCCGATATGTTTTAACACACTCACTCATCTCATTGCCTTTGCCGGTAGATAAATCAAATTTATGCCCGTGCAAAGGGCAGATCACTTTTCCATCGCCGATAATTCCTTCGGACAACGGCCCCTGACGATGAGGGCAACGATTTTCAATAGCGAATAAATTGCCCTGTCGGGAACGGAACACCGCTATCTCCTGGCCTTTAATGACAAAACATAACCCCTGCCCCAAAGGGATCTGTTCAACGGAACCTAAATTGACAATGGCGTTCATAGCAACCTCCTAAAACATGTCTCATAAATAGATAATTGTAAGTCATTGCGAGCCCCGCAGGGCGAAGCAATCCCAAATCTCGGTGGATGAGATTGCTTCGTCGCCTGCGGGCTCCTCGCAATGACATCCAATACATCATTTATAAGATAAGCTCTAACCATTATTTTCCGCTTCGCGCAAAACTTCGACGAGATGCGGTCCGTCAAATTGCCCCTGATACGCAGGAATATCCGCTTCTTTCCAGGGGTCTTTATACGCATTAACCGCCTCCTGCATGCGCTCGTCGAGCTGTGCCGCAATCCCCAAAAAATCTTTAACAAGGATACTTTTGAGCATCTCGATGCCGATACGTTCGGCAAATCCATAGGTGCGTTCCAAATACTTCGCGTGCTCGCGGTAATATTGAATGAACCGGCCGATCATCTTCAAAGCCTCATCGTGGCCAGTCACCGTGCACAAAAGGTCGCCCTTGCGGACCGTTGCTCCGGCGGCGCCGCCGATATAAATTTCCCATTGATCTTCGCCGATGGCGACGGCGCCGATATCTTTCACGTACGCCTCTGAACAGTTGCGCGGGCATCCGGCGGTGGCGAGCTTCATTTTGTGCGGAGATTCAATGCCCTGAAACCTTCGCTCGATCTTTGTTGCGAGATCAATCGAATCGCCCAAGCCGTAGCGACAGAAATCCGTACCAACGCAACTTTTACAAGTTCGGAATGCCTTGGCGTACGCGTGGCCGCTGGGCATGCCTAAATCTTTCCAAATTTTCGGCAGATCCTCTTTCTTGACGCCGAGCAGATCAATGCGTTGTCCGCCGGTAAACTTGACCATCTTGACCTTATACTTGATCGCGGCCTGGGCGATACGCATAAGTTCATCGGGTGTCGTAACACCCGCATAAATACGGGGAATAACGGAGAATGTTCCGTCCTTCTGGATGTTGGCATGCACACGGTCATTGATATATCTCGCATCGCGTTCATCGTCATATTCACCCGGCCAAACGGTCTTTAATAAGGAAGCCAGCCCCACTTTGCTGTCGGGATCTTCTTTCCCTTCGACAAGCTGGCTGAACACAGCGCTGACAGATTTTAAATTCCTGGAACGGATCTCAGCCACCAACTGCGATTTTTCCAACGGCACACCGGGGACATAGTAATGTTCACTGGGATCGTACGATACTTTTCCGAGACGGGATTCAATGATCTGCGCGATGAGCCCGCGGCAGGAGCCGCAGCCTTTGCCGGCCTTGGTCTTGCCACCAACGGAGGCGACCGTCTGGGCGCCGTCATCAATCGCGGCAACGATCGTCTTTTTGCACACCCCGTTGCAATTGCAGATCTGCGCGTTATCCGGCAGATCCGCGGCCTGGATCAAAGAAGATCCTTTAATATTGCCGAACAAAAGTTCAGAGCGATTCTCCGGCACGATCTGTTCGTTGTTGAACATTTGAATGAGCGCGTCAGCCGCATCGGTATCTCCTAAAAGAATGGCTCCGAGGATCTTGTTGTTACGGATAACAAGTTTTTTATAAATGCCGCGGTTGGGTTCGCGGTAAACAACAACCTCATCTGCCGGATCCTTGGCATCTTTTTCACCGAGAGACACCAGATCAACACCCATGACCTTTAATTTCGTGCCGGTCTTGGAACCCACATAGGCGGCTTGCGGATTAAAACCGCTGATGATATCCGCCATGGTGCGTGCCTGTTCCCATATAGGCTCGACCAAACCGTACAATTTACTACGGTGCTCCACGCATTCCCCGAGCGCGAAGATCGACGGGTCGCTGGTCTGCATCTGGTCGTTGCACACGATGCCTTTATTAACGGTGAGCCCGGAATCTTTAGCGACCTCGGTGATGGGACGGATGCCGGCGCTGACAACCACCATGTCAGCGGCAAGCGTTGCTCCGTCGGAAAATACCAGCGAACGGACCTGCCCGTCGGCGCTGTGGATCTGCGAAGTTTTGCGCTCCGTCAAAACCATAAGCCCCATGGCTTCCATGGTGCGCTTGAGCATTTGCGCGGACTCAACGTCCAACTGCGCCGGCATCAGCTGCGGCGCAGCTTCCACCACCGTTACTTCCAAATTATGAGTCATAAGGCCGCGGGCAGCCTCCAGCCCGAGAAGCCCGCCGCCAATCACAATCGCTCGACGGCAGCCTTTGGCATATTCAGCGATCTGGTCGCAATCATCAATCGTACGGAATAAAAACGTGCCCGGCACGCCAAAGCCTTCCATGGGCGGAACGAACGGCCGCGAACCGGTAGCGATGATGGCGTAATCATAGGATTCTTCAATGATATCACCCCGCAAAGAGTTCTCATCATGCGTCCCGTAGGCCGCAGCCTTGGGAAGAAGCTCGCGGCCGAAAATGATCTTGCGCTGGGTATCAATCTGAAATACCTTTATCCCGGCGTGCAGGACGACGTTGTTCTCCTTGTACCAGCTCAAAGGATTAATGAAAATATCTTCCGGTTCCTGTGTCTGGTTAAGGACGTTGCTCAAAAAAATACGATTGTAGTTGCCGTACGGCTCAGCGCCGAACATCACAAAATCAAATTCGCCGGGTACCCTTCCCATGATCTCTTCGACCACCCTGGCGCCTGCCATCCCGTTTCCTATGACCACGATCTTTTTCTTCATCTTCCCTGACCTCCGGTGATTTTATAGAAATAAAAAATCCCACCTCCGGCACAAACCGAAAATGGGACTTCAATGTCCTTAAACAAACGCTGTTCAAACGGATCCCCGCTCATTTTGCTTGTCTATTTTTGAAAGACACAAGCAAAATGCAGCAGCGGGAATATTTCGACACCTCTGTGTCGAAATAAAAAGCCCCTTCCCAAAACATCTGTGTTTTTAGGAAGGGGCGTCAGTGCCCTGAATAATCGATGCTTGCAACCTAACCCTTCACTCGTCCTTGCCTCTGCTCGGACTCGCTTAGGGTTGTTTGACTCAGTAATATTTGAAAACTATGAGTCAAACAATAAAAAATCCCTCTCGAAAAACGCCTGCGCTTTTGGAAAGGGACTTCAATGTCCATTAACGAACAACGAAAGTATATAATCTTAAAAACAGTTTGTCAACTGTTAGAAAAAATATTTTTCAAAGCACGTTATATACGCCAACGTTTTAACTCATCAAGAACTTGCCTGTTGGTCAAATCACAATGCACGGGCGTGACCGTCACATAACCGTTGTGCATGGCCCAGGTGTCCGTTCCGTCGTCTTTTTGAGGCGGTTTAAATTCACCGCCCATCCAATAATATTCTCTTAAGTTTGGGTCTTTGCGCTGGGTGAACGTGCCGAGGATGGGATCAAGGCCTTGACGGGTAAAACGAATGCCTTTGATCCTGGATTCGGCAAGCGCCGGAACATTGACGTTGAAAAACGTGCCTTTAGGCATACCGTTTTTGGAAACCGCTGTACATAATTTCGTTGTAATCTTTGCGGCGTAACGGTAATCATTTTTGGTGAACGAATTATACGAGACCGCGATCGACGGAATTCCCATCAAAGCGCCTTCGCGCGCGCCGGCAACTGTTCCGGAATAATGCACGCTCGCCCCTTCATTCGGCCCGCAATTAATGCCGGAGACAACGAGATCAGGCTTTTTTTTCATCACAACAGCAACGCCGAATTTCACGCAATCGGCCGGCAATCCGCTTAACGCAATGCCGAACGGCTTACCGTTGCGCACGGCTTTGCGCTGCCACAAAGGATGGCGCAAGGTGATCCCGTGCCCGACGGAACTGCGTTCAGAATCCGGAGCAACCACCGTCACCTTGGCGATCTTTTTGAGCGCCAAGTACAGCGCGTAAATGCCTTCCGCGTAAATCCCGTCGTCGTTGGTCAAAAGAATGCGCATAGGAATTTAGTATACTTGAGATTTTTGGATTGGAAAGAAAAAATTAATGATTAATCTTTTTATTGGGGCCGTTGTGGCGATCATTGGATCCAGAGGCGAGGCTGTGGAGCGCGCAGAAGTCGCCGGCTTCCAAAAATGCGGTGAGCTGGGTGAGGGTGAAGGTGTGGATACGCTTGCAGCGCGGGCATTTGACTTCCAAAGCCTTCTGCAATTTTTTAAAAAGCAAACGACTGCACTGACAGCGCAATTCAATATCTTTTTTAAGATTTTCCGTCGGACTCAATATTTAACCCTTAAATTATTAAATACGTCAACTAATAACTTATATGTTAAGAAAATACCATTGTGTGCGCATACTGTCAAGGAGAATGGTGTTAAATGAAATATTCCGGATCTAAAACGAGGGCTTTAACAAGAAGATCAACGATCTTTTTAATGGCTGATTCGGGGTCTTCGTTCTCTATTAGCGCAAGATCAACCTGTTTATCCGAGAACTCGTTGTCCCCCACATTGATAACGAAGGTACGGCTGGGGCTGTTGAGTTTCTTGAGCATCTCGAGTTCATATTCATCAATATTAGTGATGGATGTGATGAGGATCAAACCCGCGTCGGTCATCAAGTGCGCAAGCTCCCCTAACTGCTGGATCTGTTCGAATTTTCCAAGCGTTTTATCTTTGGAATCATGGCTTGCCAACGCCAGTCGATTAGAAATTCCCAAAAAGTACACGGACCGCCCCAGGTTAAACAACGCTTCTTCGAGCGCTTTGGCGATGCGCTGCTTACCAGTATCAATATCACCAGTCAGAACGATGAATGCGGATTTGTGCTCATATTTTTGAGCGCGCATATCCGGCGTGATGTGGCTGCGTTCCCAGCCATACTCGCGTTTTTTGATATGCTGATTAAGTGTCGTATCATTGTCAAAGATCGATGATAAAATAATGCCGCCGCCGGCGATCTCGTAATTGTCCACCAGAACGAACCGGCCGGTTTCGGCAATTTCCCCAACCAGATCAAAGGCCACCGGCTTCATCGCTTCAAAAATACATTCACCCACTTCGTGGCGGTCAACATGGTCTTTTTGACTAGAGGCCAATTCCGCAGCGTTAAGAACATGAACGATTTCAGAGACAATAACCGGCACCTGCTGGGTCGCGATCTTTAATTTATAAATTTTATTTTTGACCAAAGGCTGTTTGCCCATCCAAAATACGTTGGCCTTAAATTTATTACTGACCTGAGGCGATTTCTCAGAGGTCTTCACCATAATTTCACCCGGACGGATATAGATCTCGGTGTCCATGGTAAAACCGATGCTTTGACCGGCGAACGCATTTGTGCGCGTCGGGCCGTTAAAATATTCAACCGTCTTCACGCGGTTCTTTTTGCCCGCCGGTAAAAAGACAACCTCGTCTCCTACCTTAATGGTTCCCGTCTCAACACGGCCGGCCACAATGCGGCGTTCATCACCTTCTTCGGTGAATTTATAAATGTCCTGGACCGGCATACGAAAAACCTGATGCTCCTTGGGCGCGGCTTTTTCAAACTTGTCCAAAACATGAAGGATATCGTCGCCTTTATACCATGGCATTTTAGAAAACCTCAAGGCAACGTTATCGCCGTGGAGCGCAGCGATTGGAATGAACGATTGAGGCACAAGATCAATCTCTTTCAAAAATTTGGTGTAATCCATTTTGATCTGCTCAAAGACTTTCCGGTCATAATTGACCAGATCCATTTTATTGACGCACACCGCCACGTTCTTAATGCCCAAAAAACGCATAACGTAGCCGTGACGACGGGAATTCTCTTTGATTCCTTCATGCGCATCGATCAGTAACAACGCTGCTTCCGCACGCGCGGCGCCGGAGATCATGTTCTTTAAGAATTCAATGTGGCCGGGAGCGTCAATAATGATGTAGTCGCGTTTCGCCGATTTAAAAAATGACCGGGCGGTATCGATGGTGATGCCTTGGGCCTGTTCATCCTTTAAAGCATCCAGCAAAAACGCGTACTCAAAAGGTTTGGCATTGCGTTCGCATTGCAGCTTCACCGCTTCCAATTTCCCTTCGGGTAAAGAACCGGTATCAACCAAAAGCCGTCCCAAGAGCGTGCTTTTGCCGTGATCAACATGCCCGACGATAACCACATTCATTTGTTCGCGATTTCCGCTCATAAAAACCTTATTGAAATACGATAGAAACTCGGCAGAAACTCATCGAAATTCATTGTCTTTACATCATCACAAGGAATTTCTACTGAATTTCCATAAATCTCATAATTTTCATAATTTACATATACCCGTCTTTACGTAGAGTCTCAAGTCCGCCGCCGTCTTCTTTATCCTGGGCGCGGCCGGAACGCTCGGCAATATTTTTGAACTTGCCGCCGCGTAATTCCTCAATGATCTCTTTAATATTTTTGGCGGTTGAGTCAACCGGGAATGTGCATGGATAGCAGCCTAACGAGCGGTATCGTTTTCCTTTGCCCTGATCAAAATAAAGATGCGTAACCGGAACACCCTCGCGCTCGATGTATTCCCAAATATTTAACTCTGTCCAGTCCAGCAAAGGATGAACGCGCACATGCGTGCCCGGCGCGAAATCGGTCTTGAACTGATTCCACAATTCCGGCGGCTGATCGCCCACATCCCAGTCGCTGTTGCGGTCGCGCGGCGAAAAATAACGCTCCTTGGAACGGCTGCCTTCTTCATCCGCGCGCGCGCCAACGATGACGCCTGTGTACGGTTCGGTATTGGTATCAACCTCATACCGGCCAGTCTTGTGATTCAAACGTTTGCGCGGCCAAGTTCCCGCTAATGTATTTTTAAGCGCGTCCGTCTTGAGTGCCTTGCAACAGGCAATGCGGTCCAACTTACCATCGGGATAAGTATTCTTGACAGTAAGCGCCTGTGTGTTTTGTCCAATGATCATATTGAGCTTAAACTTTAAAGCCAATTCATCGCGGTACTTGATCATTTCCGGGATTTTGTAGTTGGTATCAATGTGGACCAACGGGAACGGCACATGGCCAAAGAAGGCCTTGCGCGCCAGCCACAAAAGCACCGTCGAATCCTTGCCGATCGACCAAAGCATCACAAGGTTTTTGAACTCACGGTAAGCCTCGCGCAAAATAAAGATGCTTTGGGATTCGAGTTGGTCTAATTTGTCCATTGGTTTACTCATACCAAAATCCTCAGGGTCAGAAGTCCAAAGTCAGAGGTCAGAAGGATTTAATCCGTTTACATCGGACTTCGGACATCTGACTTCTGACTCTAAGCTTTATTCTTTTTCCATTTAGGGTTGTTGTGCAACCCGCACTCTTTTTGCTCCGGATTCTCCCACCACCAGCGCCCGGCGCGGATATCTTCGCCCGGCTTGATCGCGCGCGTGCATGGCGCACAACCGATGGAAACAAAACCTTTGGCATGAAGCGGGTTCACGTCAACCTTATATTCTTTAATATACTGATGAACCTGCGCCAGCGTCCAATTGGCAAGCGGATTGACCTTGATCTTATTATGCGCGGCATCCCATTCAAAAATTTGAATACCCGAGCGCGTTACTGCCTGTTCTTTACGCAACCCGACGATCCACGCGTCGACATTGGCTAACGCGCGCTTTAACGGCTCGACCTTGCGGATACCGCAGCACGATTTACGGTTCTCAACGCTCTCATAGAACAAATTGATGCCTTTGGATTGCGCCATTTCCTCGACGGCTTTGGCGTCGGGAAAATAAACTTTGAAGCGTAGATTATCGTATTTTTTCTGCGTTTTGGCAAGCAAATCGTAGGTTTCTTGATAGAGTCGTCCGGTATCTAAAGTAAAAATCTCAACACCTGCAGCAACTCTTGCAATCATATCGGTGATCACCTGATCTTCTTCGCCTAAACTGGAGGCAAAATTAACTCTGCTGCCGAATTCCGCATGCGCATGCGTAATTATCTTCTCAGCGGAAAGGCCTTTGGCTTTGGCGTTTAACTCTTCTATTTTTTTTATTAAATCCATGACTGTCTCCGTATTTACGCTTCAAAATACTGTTCCAACGAAAAATACCTCTCGCCAGTATCGCAAAGGATCGTGACAACTCTTTTGCCGGGCCCTAATTTTTGCGCAACTTTAAGCGAAGCCACAACCGCAGCACCCGACGAAATACCAACACTCAAACCTTCCTCACGCCCAAGACGGCGCATCATCTCATATGCTTCTTTATCATCAACACCGATGATCTCATCAATAATATCACGGTTCAAAATTTTGGGAACAAACCCTGCGCCTATTCCTTGAATATTATGATAACCGGCCGCCTTCCCAGACAACACAGCGCTGCGTATTGGCTCGACCGCGATCACCTGAACTCCTTTGACTCGTTTTTTCAAAACTTCGCCAGTGCCAGTGATTGTTCCGCCTGTACCAACGCAGGCTACAAAAGCGTCTACTTTATTGTCGCAAGCTTCAAGAATCTCTTCTGCCGTTGTACGACGATGAGATTCTGGATTCGCTGAATTATCAAACTGCCGCGGAATATAACTGTCCTTAATTTTCAACGCTAACTCCTCAGCCTTTTTAATAGCTCCCGGGATCCCAAGACGTGAAGGTGTTAAAACCACCTCTGCCCCGTAAAGCTTTAAAAGATAAATACGTTCCAAACTCATATTTTCCGGCATTGTTAAAACACACCGATAGCCCTTGACCACGCAAATCATGGCAAGGCCAATACCGGTATTTCCACTCGTTGGTTCGATAATTGTAAAACCTTTCTTGATCAATCCGTCGTTCTCAGCCTTTTCAAGCATATAATGGCAAGCGCGGTCTTTAAGGCTACCACCAGGATTAAAAGATTCTAACTTGCCAAGGATTTCTGCCGAAGTCTTGATATCCACCACACGATTTAATCTCACTAAAGGCGTATTGCCTATTAACTCTGTGACGTTGTTAATGATTTTTGTATTTTTAAACATTGTCTTTCCTTAAAATTTCTATAAAAATATTTTTGATAAGATATACGCCACTAAAAAAGTAAAAAACGGATTAATACACCATGTAAAGAGTGTCTTTTGAGTTAACGGATTGGCCATCGTGATCTCAGGGCCATGTTTAATACTACCAATGGCATAAACTGCCATTGTATAAATAATAACAGCGGGTTGTGGAATCCCATATATAGAGGCTAATAATGTTACACTGCCGCTTACAAAATTAATGATCGTTGCTGTTAATAATCCCAAAGGAACAATGCGTTCACTCGTTGTTTTCATAGCACCGGTAAAAACATACGCGCCCAAACTAAAAATAACTCCAAAAATCCATAACCCCGCATGCGTCTGAATATAGCCTCCCGCAACTAAAGGCCCAACCACATTAGCGACATTATTAGACCCCTGAGAAAAAACATTATATAAACTAGTCCCAACCACAAAAAGGGCCAAACGTTTACGATGATTAACTAATTTCTCAAATACCCAGAAGTTACGCTGACGAGGCGGATAAACATACCGTGTGACGGCATAAATTAACACAAAGCTAACAACGGTTGATACAATCCAACAAATGGAAAGCCACTGAATCTTCTCGATCGAAACCTTTTGATAAAATGCGCCTACGCCGGAAATAGCCGCGATCGTTGAAAGTGACGTTGATTGCGGGATGTGCATCAAATTGGCTGAAAATAAACTCAAAGCAGCAGCAGACAAAATGATGATGAGAGACTTGGCATCAATTAATGACGCGGGAATAATTCCCTTGCTTAATGTGTTAGATACTTCCTGACCAAAAAGAACGGCACCAGCCACGATCAACACAATATACGCGATCTTGGCCCACTTTAAACTAATAGCACCACTGCCGCAGGCCGTTGCCATTGAGGCGGCAAAACTTGAAGCGCCCATGTTCAATGAAAAGAAAATAGCAATAATAAAAATAGTGATTTCAATCATATGGTATACATTGGGACTTTCACAAAATTTCGCTGACGACTAATAATATCTTCAAAAGTAATGTTATCCATAAAACCAAAAACCGCTCCTTGAGCTTCCTGCCAAATTTCCTGTAAAACATTTTTATGTTTTGACTTTGAACTCTTGGACGTTGAAAACAATTGCACCGTTGAGAACCCCTGTACAACCTCACTAAGTTTGATCTCTTTAGGAGCTTTTACTAATAAATAGCCCCCATGCTGACCGCGTATACTTTCGACCATCCCCATGCTTTTAAGTTGAATAAGAATATGGGGCAAATATTTGATCGGAATGTTTTGACTGGCGGCAATGGCTGTTATCCCCATCGGTGCCGTTTTAGGCCAATGAAGCGATAACTCAATAAGCGCCCGACACGCGTAATCCGTTTTAGCGGAAATTTTCATACTACGTCCACCTCTGATAAAAGCGATTTTTCCGTTGAATATTTAATCATTACTAATACAATCATATAAGTAATGATACAATAAAAATAAAAAATGTCAAGGATTTTTCTTATGTATTAATTGATCGACGATCTTGGCGCTTCCCGACGGCATAGCGTACTTAGAGAAATCTTTGGGAGAGATCCACTTATGGATTTTATCATTTTGGGGAAGAGTTTTGGGCTCAAACTGCCAAACGGAAAGCTTCACCCGGAACTGGGTATAAAAATGCCGGACGTCAAAAAGGTACTTAACCAACTTGGGCTCTACTTCTAATTCCTCCCTGACTTCTCTAATAAGAGCCTCTTTGTGAGATTCCCCCGCCTCCAGCTTCCCTCCCGGAAATTCCCAAAGGTCGGCCAGCAAGCCTTTCGAAGGACGTTTCTGAATAAAATATTTTCCATTATTTTGGATGATGGCGATGACCGCCTCAATATCTTTGACCTCACGCTTTTTAGGCGTTGGGATGATCTGCTGTTTTCCCTGTTTATGCGCCAAACAAAATTTTGAAACCGGGCATAAAATACACAAAGGTTCCTTGCTGCGGCAGACCAAAGCTCCTAATTCCATAAGCGCCTGGTTAAAATCTCCAACATTTTTATCAGGTAAAACTTTAAGAAGAAATTCTAGAACTTTTTTATCTTGCGTCGTGTTAGCTTCCCCTTCAAGAGACAAAAGCCGCATGACAACACGGCGGACATTAGCGTCAATGACCGGTAATTTTTTATCGTAAGCAATGCTTAAAACCGCGCCCACCGTATACGGACCGAAACCGGGAAGCCCGCGCGCGGTATCCGGGTCATCAGGAACCCGAGCGGAGTGTTCTTCAACCATCAACTGCGCGGACCTATGAAGATTTTTAGCGCGGTTGTAATAACCCAGCCCCTGCCACTGCGCTAATACTTTTTGTAATGGTGACTTTGCCAAATCTTTGACCGTCGGGAACGTTTGAGTCCATTTCTCAAAATACGAGATCACAGCATTCACCGTCGTTTGCTGCAGCATGATCTCGGAGATCCAAATTTTATAAGGGTCTTTGGTGCGCCGCCAGGGAAGGTCGCGGGCGTTCTTGCGGTACCACGTGGTGAGGGTTTTGGTGAATGCGGATGAGCTCATCGTTTACTTGAGAAAGTCCAAAAACAATTCTTCGATCCCGGGATGCTGTCCAACGGGCTTGCTAATGGATATTTTAACCTTGGGATATTTTTTTTGCGATTCTTTGACGATGGCAGGAATATCAGTATCAACATGTCGGCCGGAATTAAGAAAATTCAAAAACACTTTGATCTTCTCGGCGCCCTTGGAAACACAAATATCAATACCCTCAGGAATACTGGGGACTTCCAATTCAAGGAACGCGAATTCAACAATGTCCGCCGCTTTACGCTTTTGCAATCGTTTAACCAATGCTTCGACTTCTTTTTTTGTCTGAAACGAACGGCTGCCATGGCTGATCAGAAGAACCGCTTTCATCGTGGCCATACCACCTTAATAGGATAGGACGACCTGGAAACCGTTATGGTCTCACCAAAATCAAAAGGGAAACACACATGAGACCCATCGACAAACACAAACCCTTCCCGCATCAAAGACGTCACTTGCAATTTAATTTTCGACAACAGAACACTGCCCCGCAATTTGTAAAAATCCCCTCCGCCACTATATAACTCTCTTGGTTTATACTGGATCTTGGCACTTTCCACAGGCAATAGCCTACCGCCGGCCGATCGGATAGCGCCGGAAGATCCCGCTGCGGTCGCGATCCAAATACCGGAGCTCTTCTGTTCCTCTTTTGTTTTCCCCACCGTCAAATAGTACCGGCTCATCGCCCCCGGGTTATGATGGCAAACAAGAATATCGTTTAAAACGTGAGCATCCTGCTCGCCGACCTGAAGCTTTAATCTTTGCAGCGTTCTAACTAAACCTTTTCCCAAAAGAAATTTCAACAAGACAGCTTCGAACGTCCCTGCCGTCGCAGAACAAAACCTGCCGACGCTCCACAAAGGATCGGAATTCACGCCTAAAATGATCTGGCCCGTGCTTCCCCGGGCAGCTTCCATAAACGTCCCATCCCCGCCTACCGAGATAATCAGATCAAAACGGTTAAAATCAACCTTGCCCCCTCGAGAAACTTTCGTATAATTTAAACCGGTCTTTTTTAAAACATTTTCAACCGTATGCAAAGATTGGGAATGTTTTTGATGGTTTTTCTTAAAACGGGCTATTTCCAATGGGGCAACCCCGCGCTTTTTGAACGAACTGCTCGGGTGTCTGAAATAGATCGAATAGGAACTTTTTTTATACAAGACTAAAACATTTTTGATGTTCATATCAATTTACTAAATGAAATTCCGATTGGGACTTCAAAAGTTTAAACGAATGAAAAACATGGTCCGCTTTTTTTAAATATTTCTTTGGCAGGGATGTCTCTATGGCCAAACACTTAAGTCCGGCCGCTTTTGCCGACTCGACCCCAAAAGGCGCATTTTCAACCACCAACGCCTCGTGTGCCTTTAAGCCTAATTTCTTAAGCGACGTCAGATAAGGCTCCGGATGAGGCTTACCGTTTCGGACATCGCAACCACAAACAACGGCATCAAACAAATTAAAAATTTCCTCAGGAAGGATCTTGTGTACCTCATGGCGCGCGGTGCCTGTTACTAACGCCAACTTAAAACCCCGGCGCTTAAGCATTTTTAAAAAAGCACGCGACCCAGCGATAAACTTCTTTTTAACAATTCTCTTAAATAATTCCTCTTTTTCCAAAAGAATTCTTTTACCCTCAGCCAAATCAAATGATTTTCCATGTTCATTGAATATTTCTTCAACGCTGTTAATGCCCTTCTGGCCCTCACGCTTATAAATATTATATTTGGAAACCTGTACCCCATGCCGCGCAAAAATAGCCTTCCACGCGCGCATATGATAGGTCATAGTATCTGTAATAACACCATCCATATCAAAAACAACTGCTCGAATATAAAAATGTTTTTTTGCCATTAGTTTATTGTTTTGACCTGAATATTATTTCAGGCAATCATCTGGAAGGAACATAATAGAAAGGAAATTCTTACCCTTTTTGTATGCAGCCACCCATACACACCAACACACGAAGTTGAAATGGTAATATGTTCGAAATCTTGTTTAATAATTTTTTCGCCATTGTTCAAATCCACCGATCATACTATAAACATTTTTGAAACCCTGATCTTTTAAAAAGCTCGCCGCGGATTGGCTGCTGATTCCATGATAGCAATAACAGATCACTGCTTTGTCTTTATCGGTTTCTCTTATAAAATCCTTAATGTTTTGCTCATTGAGCGATATCGCCATCGGAATGTGCGCTTGTTGAAAAGAGGCATCATCACGGATATCAACGATAGTTACCTCATTTTTATCCAACATCTCCCGTACGGCATGAACATCGATCTGCTCAAAATCACCCATAGAAAAAATCAAACTTGGTCCATCTGATGTTTAACAACCTTTGCCTCAACAATATAAATAACATCCTCGGCGATATTCGTCGAGTGATCGGCGATACGTTCAAGATTTTTGGCGACCAAAATCAAATCTACCGCTCGCTGAACCGAACTCGGATCCTGAAGCATATAGGTTAGCAATTCTCTAAAAATCTGGACATTAAGCTGATCAACCTCATCATCCCGATTGCAAACCTCTTTGGCTAATCCTACATCATTATTGACAAAAGCATTAAGACTGTCCTTAAGCATCCCTTGCGCCGCTTGGGCCATACGCGGGATATCGATCAACGGCTTTAAAAGCGGGGCTTTCAAAAGATCAAGAGACCGGTGAGCAATGTTAACGGCCAAATCACCCATGCGCTCCAGATCATTAACGATTTTCATAGAAGCGGCAATAAATCTCAAATCGCGCGCCTGTGGTTGTTGCAGCGCCAATAGTTTCAAACATACTTCATCGACTTCGATCTCAAGCTGATCGATCTGATCATCCTGGTCGACAACTTTGTGGGCAAGAGCCGCTTCGCGATCCACCAGGGACTTGATGGATAAGCTGATGGATTCTTCCACCAAACTGCTCATGCGCAAAAGCTTTTCTTTGAGTTCTTTTAAATCTTCTTCAAAATGGCGGTGCATAAGCGCGCTTCTCCCTAATAAAAAGGTTACATTTTCAGGCGGACATATTCTGGAAAGCGTTAAGATCCAAACACGACGTGGGTTTAAACAGATAATAACCCTGGCAGGCATCAACCCCAAGTTCTTTTAAAAAAGAAAACTCTTCTTTTGTTTCCACGCCTTCTGCCACACAAATAATATCATGTTCACGACAAAATGAAACAATAAATTTGACGACGCTATGTTTATACGAGTCGTTGGTAAGGCCATGAACAATGTGGCGATCGATCTTAATAGCCTCAGGGCGTGTTTCGATGATCGATTCCAAACTGGCATAACCGCTGCCGACATCATCAATGGCAACTTTAAAACCATGTTTGCGATATTCTTTCAACCGTTCATAAAATAGTTTGTATTGAAAAATAGTCGCGCGTTCTGTTAGTTCAATAAATATATTCGTTGCTGGAATTAACGACTCGCTAAATATCTTATAGATCTGAGAAAAATGATTGTCCTCAATAAGATAAGGACTGCAATTAAAAAATACGTTCTGTTGATAGGCCGCAGCTCCTAAGATGTTTAATGCCTTTCGCCAAACCAGCGTTTCAAGTTCAGAATAAAAACCCAAATGTAATGCGGCATGAAAAAGTAATTCAGGATCCTTTAAAACCCCGTGGATATTGGGGCGACTCAAAACCTCGATGCCAAAAAGTTTAAGGGAAGGATTAATAGTATAAACCGGTTGAAAATACGGATCAACCCGTTCCTGATCGATGACCATCCTCAAATCACGTAAAAGTTCGAACTTTTCTTGAGCTTCCAAATCTGGCAATACCGAGCGCCGGCGCAAAAGTGAAAACATGCGCGCAAAAAGCTCCTCATTGTCGAAAGGTTTAGTTAAAAAATCATCAGCGCCCAACTGAAAGCACTGAACTTTTTGATCAACCCGGCAGTGATTGGAGCTAAGGATGATAATGGGGACATTACGTGTTGTCTCAGCCTGTTTTAAATAATGACAAACTTCCACGCCTTCCATGTCAGGTAAAAGCAGATCCAGAAGAATCAGATCGACCGGACCGCGAATTTTTTCAAGCGCTTCATGGCCAGTCGAGGCAAACTCAACTTTATACCCTCTTGTTTCCAAGATCAAAGAAAGCATCTCAACAAGCGGAAGCTCATCATCGATGACCAAAACGGTCTGTTGATACTTGCTGTTAGCGGATATCAAGCAATCGATCTCCTTTACAGCTTGCCGTATTATTAATGAAGAAAACGTTTTCCTCTGTACTAAAAGTATAACCAGTAAGCTTCTGTATATCTATGTCATATAATGATTAAAATGCTTTTCTTTGCCAATCCAATGAATCCATAACCCGTTAAGAAAGAATAGTTTAAAGAACTATAAACCGAACTCAAGAAAGCGCTTTCTTTACACAGGGTCCCAACAGGATAAAATTAACGGCGATAAGTGACAAAGACGCAGGCAATCCCTGCTTCTTTGATCTGGCTGGACCGGAAGGCTTCTTGGAAGAAAGAAGGTATCGGCGGAAAAAAACGATCGCATTGAAACGAATGCTGAATATGAGTTAAGAAAAGTTCCTGGCATCGCGGGTTGTTAATAGCCATTTTGAATATTTCAGCGCCGCCAATGACGAAAATTTTCCCTGTCTTTTGGACGAACGGCGGCTTCTCTAAAAGGCGCAATGCCTCATCAAGGCCGGACGCTTTCAAAACTTCCGACGGTAAAGAAAAATGAGGATCTCTGGTCAAAACAATATTGAGGCGATTAGGCAACGGGCGAAATTTTTCAGGGATGGATTCCCAGGTTTTACGGCCCATCATAACAACATTAGCAAGCCCCTCACCTTGAGGCTGGGTCGTGACTTCCTTAAAGTGCTTCATATCCCCCGGCAAATTCCAGGGCAAACCGCCATCCTTGCCAATTCCGAAATCTTTATCAACGGCCACAATGATGGAAAATGATGATTTCATTTAGACGGCAATGGGAAATTTAATAAACTCATCATGTTCATAACCGATAAGTTCAATGTCTTCAAAAACAAAATCCAAAACTTTCTTGGATGGGAGTTTTAAACGAGGTAAAATTTTTGGCGTACGCCGCAGTTGAAGTTTCAGCCCATCGGTGTGATTCAGATAAATATGAGCGTCACCAAGAGTATGCACAAAGACACCCGGCGTAAGACCGCATTCACAGGCCACCATCGACATCAAAAGCGCGTAACTGGCAATATTAAAAGGAACACCCAGCGCGACGTCCGCCGAACGCTGGTACAACTGGCAATCCAAACGGTCGCCCGCGACGTAAAACTGAAAGAACGCGTGGCACGGCGGGAGCGCCATGCGTTCAAGATCTGCCACGTTCCAGGCGCTGACGATGATCCGGCGGGAATTGGGATTTCCTTTAATTAATTCGATGGCATTTTGAATCTGGTCAATGTGATCTTTACGGTAATTCTTGAGCTTTTCATCCCACGTAAATTTCTCCCAAGAACGCCATTGATATCCATAAATCGGGCCCAACTCCCCTTCGGCATTAGCCCAGGCATTCCAGATCGGGGTATACTGCTTTAAACCGTCATTGATATTGGTAGAACCTTTAAGGAACCACAAAAGTTCGCGCACGACAGCGGAAAACAAGATCTTCTTGGTGGTCAAGATCGGAAAGCCCTCTCGAAGGTCGAAGCGCATTTGATAACCAAAAACCGAAACGGTTCCCGTTCCGGTTCTGTCTTCTTTTTTCTCCCCATGCCCGAGGATATGTTTGACCAGATCAAAATATTGCTTCATCACTACCCTATTTATTGAGCTCCCACATCTTGGAATTGTATTCCCCAACCATACGCTGGGTATTAAAAAAAGCGGCCCGGCGGACGCAATTGATCATCTTATTGATCCATGCCGATTGAAGGTTGACTTGGCCGGCATGATTTGTCTGATAATACAGTTTCGCCATATCTTCGATCGTCTTATACAATGCATCCGAATCCTCATCCAACCGAAGGTTGCTTTCGCTGCCGATCTCCAGTCCCTCATGACGATAACCGAAAATCCAACCAATATCATCATGTTCTGCTTCAACAACCCACCCATCAAGGGTGCTGCACTGCACAACGCCATTTAAAATCGCTTTCATACCGCTGGTGCCGGATGCTTCAAAAGGCGGTAAGGGGTTATTAAGCCAAACATCAACAGAATTGGACAAAAGTTTTCCAAAATACGTATCATAATTTTCCAGGATCAAAACTTTAATAAGATCATACTGGTCGTTCAAACGGTCAATATGATCCAAAATCGCATCAATATGCGCCCCGCCGATATTATCATTCGGGTGGGCTTTACCGGCGAGCACGATTTGAAGAGGGCCGATGTTTTTTGCGATTCTTAAAAGCTCATCGATCTCGTGGAATATCAAGGACGGCCTCTTATATCCAGTGATGCGGCGGGCCCAACCTATGGTCAAGACGTTCTCATCTAATTTCCAATGATGGACAACATTAACGAAATTTCTCTTATTGACCTGGTGCGCCTCAAAAATATCCCGACGGAAATCCTGGTTCTGCATCAATTGGCTGGCCTTCTCCAAATAAGAAGGATCTCGGCGCCAATCACCGAACACGGAACTGTAACGGTCAAAAAGCTGGGCAAAACTTTCCGAAAGCCACGTGTGGATGTGAATACCATTGGTGATCGCACCCACTTTGGAAGCGAATGCCGGGAATTGCAACCGTGTGATCTCACCGTGCTTCTGGGCGACCGCGTTAACCTTGGCACAATTATCCAAACACAGGTACGTCAAATTCATCTCCTCGGCGTCTTTGGTTTCCTTGCCGAATTTTCTAGCAGCGGCAACATATTCATCCTTATAAATCTCGGCGATATCATCCAAACGAAAACGGTCGTGCCCAGCGGCAACCGGAGTGTGACATGTGTACATAAACTTCTTTTTCTCATTCTCCATTTGCGATTTGTCTTCAAGCTGAAGATATCGTTCAATGAACGCGAATGCTGCATGACCTTCGTTAAGATGATACCGGTCAATGCTGTACCCTAAACAATCAATGGCCTTAACGGCACCGATCCCCAAAATGGACCGCTGAAAAATCCGCCACGAGACATGGTCGCTGCGATACAACTGGTCGGTGAGCTTACGGAAATAATCGTTATTTTCATCAACGTTGGAATCAAGAAGGATCAACGGGCAAACATTTTTTTTGTCATAGCTATAAACGTAATATTTCCACAATCGCAGATACAATTTTCCTTTTTTGGTATCAATAGTGATCTTATGCTTAAGAGGGATAAGCCCCGGATATGTTAATGGGTCCCACGAAAGCTCCTCGGGCATCTGTCCGTGTTTATACCAAAAATTTTGTTTAAAATATCCCTTATTCCATAGGATGCCAAAGGCGGCAACCGGCAAACCCAGATCGGCGATGCTTTTCACCGTATCTCCCGCCAGCACGCCGAGCCCGCCGCTGTAAATGGGAATATCAAGCATTTTATCAATCTCGATTTTAAACACATAATCAGAAATCCAATAGTTTGAAAAAACTTCATGTTTGAAAAACTTGTTTTTCTCGCTCATGGGTTTTTGAAGCTTGAACGAATTATAGATGCTCGGTGCAAGGCCGTATTCCATGGAAAGATAGGATACGGATTTTACCTGACGGGAAAGAAGTTTTTGTTCAGCATCCAGGATAGGGTCCAGCGGGAAACCAAAATAGCTGGAGGGCGTCACATCCTCTTTATAATTTTTTTCAAAATGCTCAATGGAGCCGGCGAGGACTCCGTAGTCGAATTTTTGGTCTAGGGCCGCAGGGTTCAAAACATCCTCCTTGTCAATGCATCTGCAAAAGCGAAATTATTATAACAGAAAAATTTTCGTTGTCTGGCCTGTGTTCACTTATCTTGCACGACGTTTGATCTCAAAATTCTTGTAATTCTTGCTTTTATAAACAGCTAAGCGCCCTTCCTGGTCCTTGGTTACAACGATGCTCGCATATCCCTTACCCAAAGAATCAATAAGAGCTGTTCCTTCCTTAGGATTTAAAATACATAAGGACGTTGCCAACACATCATTCTCAAGGGCGGTCGTGGCAATAACGGTCGCACTGACAACCCCTTTTTGCGGATAGCCTGTCATTGGATTTATAATATGCGAAAACTTGTGGCCCTGGATCGAATAATAATGTTCATAATTCCCGGATGTTGAGACCGACGCATTGGAAACCTGGACGATGTCCATAATTTTTGATTTGTCCTCGGGATTACGAACGGCGATCGTCCAGGGCTTACGGCTACAGTTAAGGCCTGAGGCGTACATATCCCCCCCGGCATCGATGAGAAAATTATGAATGCCCCGTTTGCGCAAGATCTTAACCACCTCATCAATGGCAAAGCCGGTTGCGATCCCGCCATAGTCCACCCTGGTTCCTTTATTGGTGATCTCAACAGTGTTAGCAGAAATAATCTTCACATGCGAAAGCCCTATAAACTTTTTGGCTTCATCTAATTCTTTCACACTTGGCAGACGATTTTCTTTTTGGCATTTCCACCAAAAATCCATCAGGTTGCGCACCGTCACATCAAAAACACCGTGAGTTAATTTCTTAAAACGGACTGCTTCCCTGAACAGGGCAACAGTATCCTCTCCGACCCGTTGAGGATTTTGATAAGAACGGTTGATCTTTCCCATGTCGCTGTCGTCAATGAAATTGCTCATTCGATAATAAATGTCCCGCAAACGCTGCCACACATCATCCAGAATACGGGCGGTTTTTTTTGTATCCGTACCATGATCCAAACAAACATCGATGGTGATGAGCTCTTTGCCCATTTCATTGGTCTCACGGTATTTGACCATCGGCTGAGATCTTAACCAGAAAAACCAACACAGGACAGCTGTAAGAAGAAGGACAACAGTCAAAGTTTTTACAAAACTGATCTTCATGATTGCCTATTTATTTTTTGATAAGGATTCAGCCACTTTTTGCATCACGGCGATGCACTGCGTTAAGTCGTAAACGTAAACTGCACCAAAATCTTCATCCCTGCGATTTAAAAAATTTGCCGAATTCAAAAAATTTTCATTGTGATCCAGCACAAAACGTTCCATGAGAGTCAAATTTAAATGCGAAAATTTTACAACCGGTGACATTTTTGCCCGAATGAAACCTAAATAATCGGCCAACGGCGTTGTGAAGTGTTCACCCGTTGCTGTCCATGACACATACGCCTGGGGATCCAGAATCAGATACCGGTAGCCTTGGGAATAACGAATAATCAAATCTCTAAAGTCTTTGGGAGCAGACTCAACCACTGACGGATCCGATACCCATAAATTCACCAGTAACGGCTGGGTCGCTAGAATTTTTGCCTGCGGGTCCTTTTGCTGAAGGATCTTCACAGCCTGCTCATAACCCGACGGCGTTTGTGCAACTGCCACCGATTTTGCGGCAAGCGAACAAAAGACCATCCCCAACAAAAGCAATGCCGCCCAGCGTTTGAACAAGCCGGCATTCAAAACAAAATATCGAATGCTTAAAGCGCCCGCCATAACAGCGAAAGGTAAAACTACACACAGATAACGTGCGCCTCTTTCAGCGGCAAAAGAAAACATCGCCATCTGCGCAAGGACGATCGCGCCTGGTAAAAATTTCTGCCAATCTCGTTTATATAACCAATATACATTTGAGAAAAACAGCAAACCAAACAAGAACCCTTCTAAAACAAAAATGTCATACGGATACGAAAACAGATCCAGCCACCGCCACTCCTGAGCGGCCATCTGGGCTTGATGCGTCATCCAGGCCGTTGTGATAAAACGATTACTGCCGTGATTCAAACTGCCTATCCAAAAAATAATTCCATAAAATGCCAGGGTCGTACCTAACCATTTGACCCAATCCCAGGAACGCTTATGGGACATGCTGTAGAAAATTTCTAATACGACCAAAAGTACGGGCAAGACGACCATCCGGTAATTAGTGAAAAATACGGCGCTAAAAAAAATTGCGGCCAAAATAGAGCGAAGGCGAAAGTCACACCCTGAAATGTACAGGTAAGCGCCCACCAGCAAACAAAGAGTACTGAAAGATTCCTGCATCGCAAGCCTTGAATAAAAAACGTGGCTGGGCAAAACCGCTAAAACCGCGGCGCTCAATAAAGCGATATCTTTTGATTTAAAGACCTTTTGGGTAAACATATAGGTTAATCCGACGGTTAAAACGCCGCAAACCGCGGAAACGACCCTGTTAAAATAAAACGCATCGGGCCCGCCGACAAAAATGCGTAAATTACTAATAAAAAACCATAACCATTTGGCTGTGGCCAATGCTGAATAAAAAATAATTTTGAAGATAGCCAGCAGTTCATTTAAATCCTTGGGCGGAAATTCTTTGATTTTCGCAAGCAGTTCACGGTTATGATTTAAATACATCCCTTCATCATAAAAAATAAAATTATTGTGGGTGATCTCAAAAAAACGCAGAAGGATCCCAAAAACAATGATCATCAGGCATAAGATATTTAATGCCCGGGAAGATAACACGGGTACATCGTGGCGCATCGCAGATGTGCTCATAAAAGTTTTCCAAGAATTTTTTGGATGACCTGTGCAACGGCGTCAATCATAAAAAAAGCATTGGCGTTCTTGCAAAGGGTGTATTTGCCCTGTTCAAGCCGGATCTCACCCGACTGCAAAAAACGCTGGAGCCTGCGTTCAAGGACCATCCGGCCGTTGTAGCGTTTAAGAAGCTCCTCATGCGACAAGCGATGACCCTGGCCTTCTCTTAATTCCCGCACCACCCGTATACGGATGGACGTCTCCGACGGGCCGAACACGCATAAAATATAGACAAAGGCCATCAGTCCAAAAACAAAATACGACAAAGCGACAATGCCGATAGCCTCAACTGGCAAAAATTCCGGCCACATCATGCGTATTTCAAAAAACCAGAAAATATGCAGCAAAGAACTTAGCCAAAAAATATTCATGATCCATTTCAGGATCGCTTCGGGATGAACATAACGAAAAATCAGCACCTGTAAAATGAAAAACACAATAAACGACGCTACAGCGCTGGTAAGTATAATAATATCCTCTTGTAGCATCAACCCTACCCCCCCTTGCTTCTTCCCAAGATCATCTGATAAATCTGATAGGCCTTGCACATCATAGTTCCCGACGGAGTCAAAACATACCATCCCTTATGCTCCAGCACGCAACGGGTCGTGATCAGATCCTGGATCCGTGGAAAAATAAGTTCTTGATCGGAAAAATGAATTAGAAGCTCATCAAGCGACAGCGGTCCATTATGCGCCAAAAGCACAAGGATCTTCTTGGAAGGGCTGGTCTGCTGCGTGGAAAAATAAAAAATGAGATAGGTCGGGATAAGAAGCGCGTAAATCACGGTGGCCGTCCCATAAAGAGGCGCCGTCAAAATATTCTCAACGCCCGAGTTCAATGGGTTGGGCAAAAACCAAAATACGACCCATGCTAAAACCAAATTCATGAAAGCGATGCTAAAGAAAAGTTTAAGAAATAACCCTTGGGCCTTGCGCCGGCAAACCAGAAGATGCATAACAACAGCATCCAAAAAGAAAAAAAGAGTTACGAAGACGTAGAGCATAAACTTTTCTGCGGGGCGGGGCCGCTTACTCTCGGATTTTTCAATAACACCTAACACTAAATTGTGCAAAAAAAATCCGGGAGTAACCTCAACAGACGTGATTAAATCCCGGAGAGATTTAATCAGTTGACCCCTGCCTAGAGGCAGGGGCGGATTTTGCACTGCAAAATCCGGGTTAAGTGCATATCTTTAAAAAGGATGCCGATCGTTTTTGCAACAGCCCAAATACTTTTTAGTTTGAAGGCTTTGGAATTTTGGTTTTTCCGTCCGGTATGTTCAAAATAGATCGCCTTATAACTGTAGCCGGCCTTGATCATGCGCACCAGGCATTCGGCCAGAGCCGCAAGTCCGACGGATTTGATGGGTATTGTTTTTAAGACATTGGTCCGGCAGATAAAAGCGCCATTGTAATATTCCAGCCGAAGGCCGAAAAGAAAATTCATCAAGGCCACGAACGTTCTGGAAACGACCCTGCGGAAAAGCGAACGCTTATTATTCTTGGCCATATAACTGATCACAAGATCTGTTGGGCCGATCTCCCGAATGAGTTTGGCCAAAGACTCGCCGGCCATATCGTTATCGCCGGGAAAAACCGTAACGTATTCCATGTGCGCGAGCTTAACTCCGCGCGCGTAGGAATATCCGAAGCCTTTGTTCCCGTCGTTAGCGATAATCTTGATCTTGGGATTAATTTTTGCTTTTTGCAGCGCCAGCTCCCGCGTTCCATCGCGGCTGCCGTCATCAATGACAATAATTTCATAATCTTCGACGATCGGAGCGACAGCGGTCACAACGCTGTTGACGGCAGCTTGAATGTTGCCTTCTTCGTTATAGGCGGGAATGACGATCGTGACTGAACGCGGCCGCGTGCTCATGCTTTTTTATCCATTTGGATAACGATCCGTCCGGCGTCGCCTTTTTTAAGAACATCGAACGCTTTGTTGATCTCGTCTAATTTGAAACGGTGAGTGATGAGTTGGCCGATCGGAAGTTCGCCTTTAACAAACGCGTCCACATATTTAGGAATGTCATAACTGGGCCGCGTCTCGCCGCCCCAGGTACCCATGAGTTTTTTACCTTTGATAAGCTCGAAGGGATGGATAGAAATTTTCTCATCCTTTCCTAAATTACCGGCGATCACGCATATCCCTTTTCCTCCCCTGGCAAGGTCAAAAGCAAGCTCCATGGCCTGCTTGCTGCCGGAGGCATCCACGGTGCCATCGACGCCATCGGGCGCGATTTTCTTTAAAAGCTGCCAGACATCGATGCGCGTGGCGTCCACGGTGTGGGTCGCGCCGCATTTGATGGCAAAATTCAGTTTTTCCTGGCTGATATCAACAGCAATGATGGGATTGCAGCCGCGGCGTTTGGCGCCCATGATAGCGCTTAACCCCACGCCGCCGACGCCGAAAACAGCGATCGACATGCCTTCTTTAGCTTTCAGCGCGTGTTCTATGATGCCGCAACCGGTCACGACCGCGCAGCCGATGATGGACGCCGCCTCGGGATTGATCCTTTTAGAAATTTTTGTGACGCGATTTTCTGAAACAATGGAATGTTCACTAAAGGTCGTCACACCGCCCGCATTGATGACCGTATTCCCTTTTTTGTATTGAGTATTAACACCATCGAGCCCATCCCCCTTGATCCAGGAGAGCGCCACATAATCGCCTTTTTTAACTTTGGTAATGCCTTCGCCGATCTCCTCGATAATTCCGGAAGCTTCATGGCCCAGCATATGCGGCAAAAATTTATCCGGACCCTTGAGCCCGATCATCTCGTTGTACTGCGCACGGCAAACTCCGCTGTAGAGAATTTTGACAAGGACCTGCCCACGCTTTAACGCCGGGATCTCCACGTCCTCGATGACGAGCGGCTTGTTCAATTCGTAAAGAATCGCTGCTTTAGTTTTCATGGAATGAACCAATAATAATCACCGGTGTATCCTACTTCCTGAAATAATTTTTTCCACTCATCGACGTGCATATACGTCAACGCGGTCAGGTTCCAGGCATCCATGCGGCATTTTTCTTCTTCGGTGCGATACGCATCCACGGTGATAAAAGCATTTCTCTTGGAAACCCTTTGGATCTCACGCAACGCCTGTTTGCAATCCTCGATCGGTAAATTGTGGATCGTGTTGATTGAGATCACGAGATCAAATGTTTTATCTTTATAAGGAAGGTCTTTGGCGTTCGCGATGTGTAAATGTTCACTGACTTCAGGGACAGCATTGTTGATGGCATATTCGGAAATATCTATACCCTCGATGTCAATATCGGGAATGATCTGCGTAAAATCATACAGCATGAACCCTTTGCCGCAACCGACGTCGAGAACAGAACTATCAGCGGTCAATCGATATTGCTTCTGGAATGTCGGAACGACCGGCTGCCAAAAACGCGGATTATATTTGTACCCGCCGTAACCGAAACGGCGCTCTCCATCGAAATAATCAGCACCGAATTGACGGCCAATGCGGCGGTCATCTTCCGTTTTTTCCTGCCCGCGCTCTTCAACCTTGCGCTGGATTTTGGGATAATTTACTAATAAATCAATTTCAGCCATAAACATTGTCCTAAGTAACGTCATTGCGAGCGAAACCCGCGTTTAGTTATCTGTTGAGCGAAGCAATCTCATCCAGTAATACTTCAATTATGGGATTGCTTCGTCGCTTCGCTCCTCCCCGGCCTGCCACCTGCCTGCCCTGGTTGCGCCATGGTGCAGGCCAGGGGCCGCAGCCGGGGCAGGCGCAATGACGATATTTTAAAATTTAGTCGGCACCTCTAGCCGTTTCTCTTTTTTGGAAACGCTCATGATCGCAGCGATCTCATTCGGCGGCAATTTGGGATTCAAATCTTCCAGCCCTGAGCCGAATTTCAGCATCGGCTCAATTTTCTGGTTGGGGTCGATTGTGACATCACACACCACCGGGCCGTTGGTATTCAAAACTTTTTGGATGATCTCATTCAGCTGACCGTGATTGTCGATACGGTACGCCGGCACACCGAAGGCCTCGGCTGTTTTCACAAAATCCGGAAAACATAAACCAGTTTTTTCATCAACAGCAGCGTAATGGGAATTAAGCCACGTATCGATCGTTTGTTTTTGAATGGCATGCCCGCCGTTGTTAAAAATAAAAACCTTAACGTTAAGCTGATAACGTTTGATGGTCGCCAGCTCCTGGATATTCATCATCAATCCGCCGTCGCCGGTCAAACACAAAATACGTTTATGATCGGCAACTGCTGCTCCAACGCTTGCCGAAAGCGCATAACCCATCGGCGTATGGTTCCAGGCGGAAAAAATGCGCTGGCCTTTTTTCATCTCGATCGCCTGCAGCGTCCAGGAAATGTTGGCGCCGGTGTCGGCAATATAAATGTCATTCTCTTTGGATGCCTTGGAAATTTCTTTGACAAAAATATGGCCGTCCACATAATCTTTGCGGTCATATTTTTCTTTTGGGCAGATTGGATATTTTCTTTCCCAACCACGGATGGTATCGCGCCAGAATTTAAATGGGTCGCCGTGTAGGGGCTCGGCACCTGTCCCCACAAGGGGATACCGAGCCCGTACGTGCATGAAAAACTCTTTCAAATCCGATTCAATGGCCAGGTCCAATTGAAAATCATTCTTGGTAAATTTGGTAAGCTCGTAAGGATCAACGTCGATCATAATTTTTTTGGCGTCAGGAGCAAACAGAGTGGTTTTGCCGCCAGTGATCATTTGCGAAAGCCGCGTTCCGACAGCAATGATGAGATCCGCATTTTGCGCCGCGAAATTTCCAGAACGCGGGCCGACAACGCCAAGCCCGCCAAAATTCAACTCGTCATCATGCGTCATAATATCTTTGCCGCCCCACGTCAATAAAATCGGAATTTTAAAATAACGGGCAAACCGCAACATTGGCTCGATCGCGTCAGCAATGCGGACTCCTGCCCCGCAAATGAGCACCGGGCGCTGAGCCGATTCGATCCAGGACAAAAGCGTTGAGATCTTTTGATTTTTTTCTTCTGACTTCCCTGGCCTGTCGGCCAGGACAGGCTGACTTCCCTGGCCTGTCGGCCAGGACAGGCTGACTTCTAACTCCGGAATAAATTCCTTTAATTTGGCCACATCAATATCCGCACGCTGAAGGTCATCCGGAATATCCAACACCACCGGCCCCGGCCGGCCATGGGTGGCCATGTAAGAAGCTTTTTGCAACTGATATTTGATCTCCTGAGGGTCCATCACGCGATAAACATAATTGGTAATGGATTTAAAAAGCGAAACCACATCGGTTTCCTGAAATCCTTTTTGACGAAGGTTCTCGCTCGGACGCAAACGCGGGGTCGTGACCTGTCCGCAGATAAAAAGGCACGGGATAGAATCAAAGTAAGCGTTGGAAATGCTCGTCGTTAAATTGGTGGCGCCGGGGCCGCTGGTGACCATTCCCGTGCCGAGCTTTCCGCACGTACGGGAATAGGCGTCCGCTGCCGCGCCGACCGCCTGTTCATGCTGGACGCAGATGTACTTCATGTCCTTGCGCTTGGCAACGGAGTCGATCGAATGAATGATCGCCCCACCGGAGACGACAAACACATGGTCGATGCCTTGTTCAGCCAAAAATTGAGCAATGTAATCGGAAAGTTTCATATTTTAAATAAAATTTAATATCCGCTTCGATTCAAAGGATCATAATCATCTGTTTGAGCGTATCGAGGCAAATCATCAATTCTGTCAGGTTCCAAATCAATATGATTCTTGCAATGTTGACATTCATAGTTACTTCCAAAATTTTGTATTAAGCGTATAAGTTTATCCTTAGCATCAAAACAAGTAGAACAATACGGACCCTCTTCTCTAACTTTCCACTTTTTTCCAATATGCATTATTTTTAAAAATTAAATTTCCCTTAATATCTTCAATGGTCTGAAAAGCTTTAATTTTCTCTTTTAATTCTTGATTCTCTTGTTGTAAATCTAAAAGAATACTCCTAGCATCAAATAACTTCTCCAACAATGGGGAATCATTCGATTTTTGAGCTAATTTAATAGCAATTTCAAAAGTATCTTTAAGTTGAGCAATATTCTCTAACGATAACATAGGACCTCCTATTTAACCCCCACACCCATTCCAAAAATATAATGGCACATCGGCGAATAGCCGGTATGCAAAACCTCGTCGTTCATGCCGAACATAAAGACGCGTTTAAAAAATTTGCTCATAAGCTCATTCAAAGATTTCTGGCTGTGCAGATTGATATGCTGAACGCGGCTGCGCTCGGAGGCATACGCCTCAGCGGCGATATTCGGCGTACCGATAATACACACACCGTCTTTTTTTAAGATCTGCGCCTGGCTTTCCACGAACGGATCGTTCAAATGCTTATCCAAATGCTCGATGACATCAATCGAATAGGCGCCGTCGAAGGAATTTTTCGAAAGTTTTAAGTCCTGGATGATTCCCTGGCGAAATTGAATGTTCGGGATCTGTCCCAATCGACGCTTGTTGCTTTCAATGTGACGGCCGTCAGGTTCGATCGCCAATACTTTCTTGACATGCTGAGCAACGATGGGCGTTCCGAAGGCATCGCCGCATCCCACTTCGATCGCAGTCTCAAATCCGTCGAACATCTTGGCCGGAAATTTATAACGGGCAAGGACAAAGGCCATATGTTTGGGATCGTTCAATAAACTGTACGTCGTCCACGGCCCAAGGGAAATGGAATCAACAAACTGATGATCAGTGCCTAAATGATACGCCTCCTGCTGAGAGATCTTTTTCTTTGCCATATTACCTTCCTTAGCGTCATTGCGAGCCGAACCTCTTTTGTGAGGCGAAGCAATCGCATGGGATTGCTTCGTCGCCCTTCGGGGCTCCTCGCAATGACTACAATTTTTGCATGAACTCATTTTTATGACGGCGCAACTTATACATATTGCCGTCTTTTTTTAATTCCGCGAGCAGGCTTTCAACAGTATCGCCCTTCCACGGGTCGAACACAACGGAAAAATTTCTTCCGCCGGCGACACTTTTGCCCTGTTGACAAAAAAGATCGATACAGGCAAAAATATCTTCAGGCGGTGTTCCCTCTTTATCGCGCAAGGCATTTTGAGTTTCATCCACCTTGGCCTTAGCTGACCGAGGGTCATCTAAAACCTGCTGATGGATCTTGGTCTTGGTCCAGCCCGGTCCGACGATAAAAATATTCATGTCTTTATTTTCTGCATCCAGAAATTCGCACATCTTGGCCAGCATAATTTTTGAGATCGTATACGCCGAAAGATTAACGACCGCATTGTTCATGGCGCCGCCGGCAAAGAACACGACGCTCGAGACTCCTTTTTGCTGACGCAAAGGATACAAATAATGAATAACCCTTAATTGATCAATGCTGTTGATATGAACAGATTCTTCCCATTCCTCAAAATTACACTCAAAGAACGGCACAACCGGTGTCAACTGACCGATACAGGAAATCAAAATATCCCAAACAACGCCTGCTTTCTTTAACTGCTCGATCAAAAGCTCAACGCTCTTACGGCCGTTAATATCGCAATAAAAAAGCGAACAATCGGGATTATTCTTCAAATCGCTAAGATTTTCATCCGAACGGTACGTCCCGACAACACGGTGGCCCTGCGCCAAATATTGCTTGGCCATGTATAAGCCAATATCACTGCTGACCGACAAAATTATAATTGTTTTTTGAGTAGCCATAATGCTTAACACGAAGGACGATGGACGTGGGACGATGGACGAAAAAGTACACGACTTATTCTCGTCCTTCGTCTAACATCCCTCTTCCCTCGTCAATAAGGTCCCTTAAAACTATCCGCCACCTGCAAGTTCGGAATGTCGATGCCAGCCTTACGCGCGAGAACATCGTAAACAGCGCTAACAATATTTTTATACGACGGGAAAAAGACATCCTCCAAAGATTTAGACACCGGCGACGGGCATTCCGGAAAACCGATGCGTTTGACCGGTGCTTTCAAACATTCCGGAATATTTTCAGCGATAACTGCGGCAACCTCAGCGGAAAAACCGCAGCGCAGCCAGCTGGTATCAGCGCAAATCAGGCGTCCAGTTTTCTTGACAGAATCCAAAATCGTCCGTTCATCCAAAGGCTGGATCGTCACTGGATCAATCACTTCGACACTAATTCCGTCGCGGCTCAAAACCTCAGCTGCTTTCAATGATTCAAAGACCATGACTGATGAAGCAACGATGGTGATGTCCATGCCTTCACGGACGACTTTTGCTTTTCCAAACGGAACTGTAAAATATTCCTGCGGAACGTCCGCTTTGATGTCATATAACGCACGGTGTTCCAAAATGACAACCGGACAATCGGCTTTCAAACTCTGAAGAATAATTCCTTTGACGTCGTAGGCATTACTCGGCATCGCAACCACGATTCCCGGAAAATGCGCAAAAACCGACTGAATGCTTTGCGAATGCGTCGGGCCCTGCCCCCAGCCTTTACCGATAATGCCGCGCGTCACGAACGGCACCGATGACGTTCCATTATAAGTATATTTCCATTTGGCGGCATTGTTGATCATCTGATCCAGCGCCAAAAACATAAAATCATTACGGGCATGTACGAGGACCGGACGCTTTTTGTTAAGCGCAGCACCGATCGCCACACCGGTCAAAGCGCCTTCGCAGGCAGGCGTATCAAAAACGCGCTTGTCCCCGAATTTCTCATAAGCCGCACGCGTCGTTCCAAAGACACCTTTGTAATCATCAACGCCTAATCCAAAAATAAAAACATTCGGATCAGCGTCCATGCCTTGGACGAGAGCTTCCGAGATCGCTTGCGCGTAGGTTAGTTGTCGAGTCATCAGTTAAATACCTTTAGCTTTGGGCTTTGAGCTATGTGCTATGAACTCATTGCCCATAGCCCAAAGCGCACAGCTCTAATAAACATTCTCCATCATTGATAAAACATCCGGCCACGGGCTTTGCAGGGCTAACTCGTACGCTTCATCAGCCAGCTTTGCCCACTTTTTTTCTTCCGCTTCGATCTCGGATGCGCTCATAATTTTTTCATCGATCAATTTCTTCGACAAACGTTTGATCGGGCATTGCGCCATCCATTGTTCAACTTCTTCTTTGCTGCGATAACCGCGATCGTAATCATGCAAAGGCCCGACGTGTTCCCTGATGCGATAGGTTAAGCATTCTACAAAATACGGCATCTGACAGGACCGGATACAATTTAAAACTGTGCCAAGCGTTTCATAAACCCGCATCGCGTCGTTGCCGTCGATCTGTTCGGTCGGGAATTCACGCATCCGCACGCGTTCAAAAATGGGCGATGCCGGCTGGCGGACACCCAAAGGCGAATGGGTTGAATACAAATTATTTTCACATAAAAAAAGAACGGGAAGCTTTTTAGTGACCGCAAAATTCACGGTTTCGGCGAAAATGCCTTCTTCCACCGTCGCGTCCCCGAACACGGCAACAGCGACATTTTTCTTGGCATCCATTTTAAACGCAAGCGCCGCTCCAGCCGCGATCGGAATTGTGCCCCCCAAGATCGGTGAAGCAAAAATCCCCGCTTTCGCATCTGTTAAATGCGCAGAACCGGCGCGCCCGCCGCTGATGCCCGTCGCACGTCCGCATAATTCGGCAAAGAATGCGTTGAAATTCCCGCCTTTCGCCAAATACGCAGCGTGGCACCGATGCCCGGTAAAAACCTGATCATCTTTTCCTAAGACTAACGCAAGACCGGCCGCGACCGCTTCCTGGCCGATGGATAAATGGGTCGGCGTGCGCATCTTCCCGTCGCGGGCATAAACCTCAACGATCTTTTCCTCTGCCTTGCGAATCTTGAGCATGATCGCAAGAAGCTCTTTTTTAATTTCGCTATTGACCACGTGTCATTCCTTTTTCTTGTCTTAAATTCGTCATGTCAGCGTCATTGCGAGCCCCCGAAGGGGCGAAGCAATCGCCAACTTGGAGATTGCTTCGTCGCCTGCGGGCTCCTCGCAATGACCACGATTCTATCTCCTTATTTCAAATTAACTACTTGCATCGTTTTAATATTGTAATATCGCATATCCGTCATCGAATCATGAACAAGCCCCTGATCAAACGCTTTTTTTAAATCCTTCACAGCATCGTCAATCGTATGTTTGGGGCGGAATCCTAATTCACGTTCTATCTTCGCGGATGAAATGTGATACGAACGATTGTCGTTCGTTGGTTCGACCACGATCTCAATATCGTCCCTTCCAATATTTCTCTTAACAATGTCAGCAATGTCACTCACGGTATGATTTTCGTATCCGACGTTATAAATTTTTCCGGCGATCTTTTCATCCGGCCATTTAAGCGCCTCGATATAAAAATCCGTCATATCTTCAATGTGAAGGTTCGGACGCTTCTGCGTTCCGCCAAAAACTCTGATCTTCCGGTTTGTGACGGCGTGATTGGTCAAAATATTGACCGTCAGATCCAGACGCAACCGCGGCGAGTAACCGCAGACCGTTGCCGGACGGACGATCAAACACACAAAATCCTTCGTTTGTTCCTTTAAAAGCACATCCTCACAAAGCGCTTTGAATTTTGAATAATCGGTCAAAGGTTCAAGCGGCAGATCTTCCGTCACGTTCGGCGTGTCCTTAACGCCATAAACGCTGGAGCTCGACGCGTAAATGAACCTTTTTACTTTGTTCTCTTTGGAAATCTTGACCAGCGGAATAAATGCGTCATAATTGATCGATTTCCCCAACGCCGGGTTAAGTTCATAACTGGGGTCGTTAGAAATGCATGCCAAATGAATGACCGCGTCCATCCCGGGAATTTCGTGCTTCAATAACTCAACATCACGGATGTCGCCTTTGACCTGTTTTAATTTAGAACTGTCCTTAACACCCTTAAACACATCTTCCCCATACAAATAAAGGTCGACCACGGTAACGTAATAACCGGCCTTTAAAAATTTTGGGATCAAGACCGCGCCGACATAGCCCGCGCCGCCGGTGACAAGAACACGTTGAATAGAATTGAACATATCCCCTTTAATCGTTGCTCGTTGTTGGTTGTTCGGCGATCAACGAACAAGCAACAACGATCATCGAACAACTTTTTTTATTTTTTCATTAACGCTTCCACACACAAACTCGCCACCTTTTCCGGTGAAATGTAATCCATACAAAATTTATCGAATTTACAAAATGGCAAGTAACACGGCATATGCGGGCACTTGAGCGTCGACGGAACGACCTCAACGTTAGGGACATTCTGCATACGCTGATAATTGGTCGGGCCGTACAACGTTATGACCTTTTTGCCCAATGATGAACCGATCGCCTGCCCCAAAGAATCGGATGTGACAATCACCCGGCAGGAATTGATCCAATTCACATAGGTACCAAGATGCGAGTGGCCCTTTTGCCAGCTCACGGAATATTTTTGTTCAAGCAAACGCTCAAGCTGCTTCCAATAATCCATAGACCAAGCCTTGGTCGGCCATTTGGATCCCACAGAATGATTAAAACCGAAATCATACCTGATTTTAGATTTCTTCTGACGGCCTAAAGTCAAACCCTGCCCACTCCATTTTTTGCCAACAGCCTCAAAAAGGATCTCAAGCGCGTTCTTTTCAATATCGCGATGGTTCTCTTGGCCTGCCAGAAGATACCTCGTCGAGCGATTGCGCGTTTCAATGCTGTGGGTCCTGTCGCTAAAATAAAACCCGAAACGCTTCTTGGCTTTAACGCGGCTTAAAGCTGTCGAAATGCCGATATCCTTTTCCAAATTGATCAAAAGATCGAACGATCCCAGCTGTAACTTCTCTAAAGCCTCAGAGCCAAAGATCAAAAGCTCGTGAATCAAAGGATTGTCTTTCAGGAGCTCCCGGGCCTGATGGCTGGTGACCCAGGTGACATGGTCACGTTCATAAAGATGGAGCAAGGATGTGCAAATAAGGACGTCGCCTAAACTAACGGTGGTGGAAATCCCGCGGTCTAAGAATTCCGAGTAACCGGTTTTGATGATGAGGATTTTACGCGTGGGCTTTGACATCAAAAACTATTCAATCTCAAGCGGTTAAAAATTTTTTCCGTCTGAAAAAACGTTCAAAAGAATGCGTTATTATACTATTGAGTCAAGGCGGGGTCAAGCATTCACAGGGATTGAATCAAGTTTGCCGTAGGTATTGACAACCTCTTCGACATGCTCCGTGTTGACGCCGATGGGATCCGAAATATTACGAACCTCCACGGATGAATGGCCGAATTCCTGAAAACGATTATTTTTCACTTTAATATCGCAGGAATTACATTTTCCGTACACTGCGCACGGCACCCACTGCCCCAGCAATTTGGGCGGTTCAGGGTCGAGAAGATGGCCGATCGCAAATCGGTTGGCGTACAGATCCGAATGGCAGCGAAAGATGTTGCCGGCAGGATCGATCAAAAATTCCGTAGTGCGACAATCAGCGCGGCGGATATCACTGGCGTTAACTGCATCCGGATAACGCATCGTTCCATAATTTTTCCCCTTATGCGGGCCTAAAAATTCCTTAAGGCGAAAATCGATTCCCATAGCCTGTGCCCGCTTTTGGACCTCACGGGTCTCCGGCATATATTCAGGATGATCAACCGCCCAAACGCCCACATGATAACCCTTATCCAAAAAATAACGGACACGTTTTAACAGGACATCCGGGTCTTGCTGGCCGCGGTGATAACTCACACGGATGGATGCATAAGGCGCCTCGCGCTTGATCCTCTCCGGCGAAATCTGACTCATAAAATAGTCGGAATCAACCTCAAGGTTTGTCAAAAGGTCGATCTTCAACTCTGGCTTCATGCCTTGGATGATCGTATAAAAATGTTTGTGGACGGTTGGTTCTCCGCCCTGAAAGGTCAAAGGGATATCTCCCTTGCTTTGCAAACGGTTGAGGCCACGAATCCAGTCTTGACCGGACATCCAGCGTTTTTTAACGAGATCGCCGCCGTGATGGTTGATGCAATAAGTGCACCTTAACATGCACGCGAACGAAAGAAACACGGCGATATAATTGAAGCGGTCGGGAATGATAATGGATTTTAACTCTATTGACAACGTGCACTCCTTCAAATTTGTTGGCATTTTACTACAGATTTCTCAGCTAAACAATGCCTAATTGTCCTTTTGCAAGAATAAGCCGGCGATCAAAAGACCAATCAAACAAAACAGTACAGAAAAAATCATCCAGGTCGTATACAACGCTATTCCTAACATGAACGGGATGCCGAGCACACAAACCAAACGATAAGGCAAAAACGGGGCAAACACAAGGAACGCCTCACCCAAAATAATCATCTTGGCGATCCATTGAAAATGAAATCGGATCGCCTCCGCGCTCATATGCGCCCTGATCCACTCTCCGACAAGGCCATAATGTTGCTGAAGAAAGATCGAGGCAAAGACCTCCCCGTTCCAATACTCAGGTGTCAATTTTCCCGTGAAGCCGCCCAAAAAAATGACCGCTACCACACATAACGACAACGACCGTGCGTGCACATCAAACATCGGATCATCCGCAGTCATCCGATGAACAAACCACGATAACCATACCGCTACCCAAAACGACGTCAAAAATGTGGCGTCATTATGAGTGTCCTGATGCAATAACAGGACTGCCGACGACGCTGTCATGACAAACGAGGCAAAACGAAAATAGAATAATTGCGGCCTGAAAAACAAAGGCAACACAAACAAAGGATAGATATAAAAAAATTGTGCGCTGATCGGTGAACGAAAGAAGCTTGGGAAAAAATCAATAACAACAGGAAAAGCACTAATTTCATGAAACAAATAATGAGAAAAAAAATTAATTTTAAGAAACCATCCTAAAAGCCAAAATGCGACAACGACCCTGGCAACGCCAAAATAGCGATCATTGTTTTTATTTGTTGTCAGAATATTCATAGGCATTCAAAAAATATATCTGGATCCCTTTGGAAGAACTAACCATCATATAAGATGTTGTAATTTCTTGTTTACGAAAAGTGGTACGAATATACACATAAACCGGCTTAGGAAAAACAAACGTCTGCCGAGAGTAATAAAAATATACCATCCTCAAGGGATAATGATTGACCGTAAAATGCTGAACCTCTGGCCTGTCCTCCATTCTGGCATCAATAGGCAAAGGCTGCAGCGATTCAAAAAAATCATTCTTAAAATTATACATCGATGGAACAAACTGCAACATTGCCCACTGAACGAAAGGGCGCGGCATAAAATGGAACTTACGCATCATGGTTTTTTGGATATCCGGGCATAAGCCTACACCAATGAGCACACAGAACACCAAAAAAAGTGCACCATAAAAAATACTGGTGCTTCGTTGAGGACAGGAAGATAAAAACTTTATTGATTTAGTAATAGGTGATCTTTCCATAGGCGCTTAAATTGTTCTCTCAAAAACCCCGCTTTTCCCGCCGCTTTTATGCAGAAGCTTAATATTAGAGATCGTCATGGTCTGTCCCGCCCATTTCATCATATCGTAAATCGTCAAACACGCGACGGAAACAGCAATCAATGCCTCCATCTCAACCCCTGTTTTTCCCGTCGAAACGACTTCTGCTTTAGCAATAACTGCATTCCTTGATTTCTGCAGTTCAAATTCAACCTTTACTTTATCAAGCGCCAGTGGATGGCATAACGGAATGATCGATGGCGTTGATTTGGCCGCCATGATCCCGGCGATCTTGGCGGTTTCCAAAACATTTCCTTTGGGCGAACCCTGCTTTAAGAAAATATCGAAGGCTTTTTTTTCAAATGTAATGGTTGCCGTTGCAACCGCCCGGCGTTTGGTCACGGCCTTGTCGCTGATGTCAACCATGCCTGCGCAAGAATGATGTGCTGATTTCCCCACCAATACCTCCTATTCTTCTTCACATTAGCAATGGATCGCGATGTGCTTCGAAGCAATATTCTGTTTCTCGAAGAATAATTGCTGCGAAGCTCAAGTATCAATCCGTTTCTAGAGCGAAGCAGAATAAATCCGAATCAAACGATTTTGAACAAAATAATAAACCAAAGTCCCAACGATCATCGCAACAAAATAACCGTAAGGCAGCCCTATCGCCATAAGCCCCACCATAACAGCGATGATCCACTCCGCTGGAACAGCTGAAACGTCTTTAATTAATCTTACCAGTGCTGTGCCTTCGATAAAGAGAATAATTCCTAAAATTGGTTTTGGGAAAATATTAACAATTTGACCAAAGACACCGCTCAAAAAGAATCCAAGGATCAGATAAAGCGTTCCGTAGATCATAACCGAACCTCCGGTACGAGCCCCAAACGAGTAATGGCCCGCCATGCCGCCGGAACCATGGCACACTGGAATGCCTGAAAAAAACGGAGCAACCAAATTCATAAACGCATACGTTCGTCCAATTTTATTTACGGTGAGATTTTTTTCCGGAAAATAATCTTGTGCGATCTGTTTGGTGGCCAGGATCGAATTGCCCAATGATAAAGAAAGTTGAGGCAAGGCTAAAAGAAAAAAACCCTGGAGCATATCGCTGGTATCCGGCACATGCCAACGCGGGGCATGAAACCCAACGCCTTCCCATAAAATTTTTAAATTCAATTGAAGAAAAATGGCATAAACAATTCCCAAAGCAATCACAAAAAGTGCGGCCGGATACCGACGATTCCCCCAAAACAAAAGAATAACAAAAAACGCAATCGCAGCCAAAACATAACCCCACGCCCCATCCGCCGGCACATAATCTTTAACCGCCAAAAGCGCTAACTGACAGCCCAAACCAAATTGAATCCCACGTACAACGCACTTCGGAATAATTCTGGCAATCCAGTTGAGCAAACCCGTGCACGACAAAATCAACATGATGATACCAATGACCAACCCAGCGGCATGAAGAATATCCCCGCCCAATTTTTGAGTGATCATGATCACCGACATCGCCTTTAACGGCTGCACGGGCATGGGAATGCCATAGGTCAAACCCGTCAGCACCTGCATGGCCCCGAACATCACAAGGACACTCGCAGGATCAAGTCCACAAACAGCGATCAAACTGACGATCAAAGGAAAATCCGTACCGATATCCCCAAAACTTCCGGCAAATTCATTACGGTCAAAACGAATTTTTCCTTTAAACAACCCAATGGCCATAAATCAAATCTCCTCTTCCCAATAAGATGTTTTACTTAATGACCGTGCCTTTTTCTTTGCCGAAATCTTTTTTTTCAATTCCAAAATCTTTTCTTTAAGCGCGGTGGGACGTTTGCGGTTCTGCCGTCTTAATTTCTCCGCGGCATGGCGCTCGGCTTTACGGCGTTCTTTATAAAAATGATCAACGGCTTCAACCAACTGTTCGCGGGCAAAAAAACGGTTGGCGTGCTGCGTGCGATGTTCCTGACATTTAACCTTAATACCCGTCGGACGATGCAAAAGCGTTACGCATGTTTCCACTTTATTGACGTTCTGCCCGCCGGGACCGGATGACCGACTGAAGACCTCTTCAATGTCATGGTCACGGATATGCAATTTTTCCATTTTGATCTTTAACTTCTTTTCTTTTTCCGATCCGGTAAGCATATACACTCCTCTGCCTCTACGTTCTATTCCTTCGAAACAATACCGCTGCCCATTTGGTCCCCTTTTGAATTTTGACGCATCGCAACGGTAAACTGTCAAAACCTTGACGCAGCAACGGCAAATTCTCTAATGATACGCCCGAAACCGCAAGCCATCCGCCAGGCTTGACGAAGGACAGAATTTTACGTTTCATCTTGACCAGGTCATGCGTCATCAAATTAGCCAAAACAAAATCAAATTTTTGGGAAGGTTTAAATTTTAAGAGGTCGCTTTGCATAATAAACTCATCGGAATACCCATTCGCCTTCAAATTAGCTGAGGCCGCCTGCACGCACATCTCGTCGATATCAATAGCGTAAACTTCCTTTGCGCCCGTCTTTAATGCCACAAGAGCCAAAATACCTGTGCCGGTCCCGACATCGAGGCAATTGTCAAATTTTCCTTGAAGCGCCTCAACGAACTGTGCCATAAAACGCGTGGTCTCATGAAGCCCTGTGCCGAAAGAACTGATGGTATCAAGTAAAATGTGATCGCGTTTCCCCAGTGTGTACGCCTCTTGGCACCACGCCGGGACAACATCGAGCCTGGATGTCAATGCAAACGGCTTCCAGTCTTTTTTCCATCGTGTCAGCCAATCATCTTGGTAAAGAACGCCACATCGAACTTCCATTCCGTTGCTGCAGATCTTTTTAAGTTTGCGTTCCAAATTTTGCGTGAGTTTTAAAGACGGACAATAAAACGCCAACGCTTTATGCCCGTCCACATCCTGCTCAATTATATCCTCGAGACGGATCCCCACATTCAGTAAAACATTTCTCAAAATATCAACAGCTCCCAGAGTTGTCTGGGGAACACTGAGTGAAACTTCAAAAACTTTTTGTGTGACGCGAGGAGGTTTCATGGCGTGTTTAGCGTACCCTGAAACGTTTTTATCGTCAATATATTCATTTTAAAATCCACAAAAAAGCTCTCCGCCAGAAACACGGAGAGCTTTAAATATTCTCAAAATATTATCAACAAGTTATTTAACCGCGATCAAAGACGGCGCATACTCTTTTGGCTGTTCGAGACCCAAAAGATTAAGAAGCGTTGCGGCCACGTTCGCAAGCCCGCGCTCCTTCAGATCCGCCAACTCGTACTCACCTTGATAAGCAGGATCAACAATCGCGCACGGCACCGGATTCAAAGAATGCGCCGTCGAGACGATACGTTTGCCGTCTTTAACAGTGAACATCTCATCAGCATTGCCATGATCAGCGAGCACAACAGCGATCCCTTCCAACTCTTTGATGACATCCAAAATTTTCTTCAATCCCTCATCCACAGCTTCGACGGACGCAATGATCGCCTCCGGTACGCCGGTGTGGCCCACCATATCGCCGTTGGGATAATTAATACGGCCGAATTTATATTTGCCGCTTCGTAAAAGTTCAATGGTTTTATCCGTTATTTCATCAGCCTTCATGCGCGGGGCTTGATCAAATCGAATCTTGTCCGATGGAATCTCCACATACGTTTCCATATCTTTATTGATATAGCCGGATTTGTTACCGTTCCAAAAATACGTCACGTGGCCATATTTTTGCGTTTCCGAAGCTGCGAACGCCGGGATGCCATTCGCGCACATGTATTCACCAACGGTGTTCTCAATGACCGGCGGATTGACCAAAAAATTCTTGGGGATGTGCAGATCACCGTCGTATTGCATCATTCCGGCAAATAAGACGTCCGGAACGCGCTGGCGGTCAAACTTATCGAAATCTTTTTGCTCAAAGGTCATGGAAATTTCAATCGCCCTGTCCCCACGGAAATTGAACATGACAACGCTGTCACCGTCTTCGATCGTCCCAACCGGGCTTCCGTCATCTTCAATCACAAAGGAATCCAGATATTGATCGGTGATCTTGGGGTCTTCCTTATAATACGTTTCAATAGCTTGAGTTGCCGAAATAAAACGCCGACCCTGGCCTAACACATGCGCTTTCCAGCCCCGCTCAACGATCGTCCAGTCCGCATTGTAACGGTCCATGGTGACAACCATGCGCCCGCCGCCGGAAGCAATCTGGTAATTGCATTTATATGTTTTGTTAAGTTCAACTAAATACTTTTCAAGTTTTTGGATATATGTAAGCGCTGATTTTTCATACACGTCACGACCGTCTAAAAGTGCGTGCACGCAGGCGTTCTTAACGCCTTCCTGAGCGATCTCGGTTAAAAGCGCGAGAAGCTGGTCAATGTGAGAATGCACATTGCCATCGGACAAAAGCCCGATAAAATGAAAATATTTACCATTATCCCTCACGCGGTCAACAAGCTCATTCCAGGTTGGGGTTTTAAAGATCTCACCAGATTCAATAGAATTTTTAACAAGCTTGGCGCCCTGATCAAAAATGCGTCCGGCCCCCAAAGCATTGTGTCCTACCTCACTGTTGCCCATATCCTCATCCGATGGCATACCAACAGCCGCGCCGTGAGCCTTTAATGTCGTGTACAATTTGGATTTCATAAGTTCGTCCAACGTCGGCGTCTTGGCAAGAAAAACGCCGTCGCTGTCATCGCGCCTGCCCAATCCCATTCCATCCATGATGACAAGTAAAAGCGGCCCTTTGCGCCCATGAAATTTCTCCAATTTTTTTAATTCTAACGACATTGAAAACTCCTGTTGTGGCGATGTTCAAAGAGGTCAAATCGATTTAATAATTATTTTGCCTTAACGCTTTTAGTGGTCGGAGATTTACTGAAGTGCTTTAACTGCGGGTCATGATAGGACAACCAGGCCTGCGCGTAGTTTGCGATCCAGTCTTCGGTCGCTTTCTCAAAACCAACATCGTAGCCGGCGATCTCACTTTCCAGCCACTTGTGACGGTTGATCTCTTCAACGACGCGTTTGTCTTTCAATAATTTTTTGGAATCGAATTCCACGACTTTACCTTTCCTTACAGGAGACAAAAGCATTTTACTCTTGGACAACCACTTATGCAAGCGATTCATCATACGATCCTCCCCAATCAGTACATCTTAAATATTTCCGAATCTTTTCAAAAGAATCAAACTCACCTGTTAGACCGTAAGCAGGAACGGATATGATAACCGATGATACCAAAGGCAACGGCAACATTCAATGAATTCTTGATTCCGGCCATATCGATCTCAACCGATTGATCGCACAGCGCAACGAGTTCATCGGAAATTCCGCTTATCTCGTTGCCCACAACCAGACAAACAGGTGTCTGCACAATAAACTCGTCATGCGAAACACTTCCCTGCATCTGCTCCAAAAGAACGATCTGATAACCTTTCTTTTTTAATTCGCGCAGCAAGGATAGGATATCTTTACGGTATTCCCATACTAAATTTTCTTCGGCACCAAGCGCAGTTTTAGCAATACCCGACTGCGGCGGATATCCCGTGATACCGCACAGCCATAATTTTTCAATGCCGATCCCATCAGCGGTACGAAAGATCGCGCCGACATTGTACAAACTGCGAACGTTGTTTAACACCACGCAAAACGGCAGCCGCGGCTGATTCGATCTGATCACCTGACGATGAACGATTTCTTTGTGTGCGAGTTTATGCATATAAATTCATTGTCATTGCGGGGAGCCCGCAGGGCGACGAAGCAATCTCATCCGCCGAAGTTTGGGATTGCTTCGCTCCTTCGGAGCTCGCAAGACGGTGCACTTAAAAAATACAGCCCCGCATACACCTTCGGATCCACCAAACATCCCTGCCGTTCCATTTTTCGAAGCCACACATCCACCTCATCCAACCGGATCTCATAGACTTCAATATCCTCGGTGTGATCACCGCCGCCGCCGTGGACTTTGGTCAATCCTTGTGCTCTAAAAAGCGTCATGCAATCGACCGATGAACCAGGCGAAGCCGGACCCATGAGGATTTTCGTCATGGTTTCAGCTTTATAACCGGTTTCCTCCAAGAGCTCGCGTTTGGCGGCTGTCGCCATCGATTCCAATCTCTTATGGCCCCGGTCGTTGACCAACCCGGCGGGAAGCTCAATGCAATATTTTTTGACCGGCGGGCGGTATTGCTTGACCAAAATTATTTTTTGTGCAGAGGTCATGGCAACGATAACGACAATGCCTGTGCAATTAACGCGCTGAGAAAACTCCCAGCCGGATTCCCCGACCAGGCGCATAAATTTTCCTTCAAATAAAATTTGTTTTTTGCGAGTCATCATTTCCTGACTAACCGAAGGACGATGGACGAGAGACGTGTGCCGATTGTCTTACGTCCATCGTCTATCGTCCATCTTTTATTTAAACCAACCGCTCCCACTCACTTTTAACCAACTTCACCAACGGCGCAATGGTCTTCTCGGAAAAATCAAAGTTGATACCAGTTGCTTTATAAAGTTCCGACAAGGGACGCGATCCGCCGAGCTTAAGGCCGTTGCGGTAATTTTCCAGCGCCTTTTTAGGATCTTCCTTGGCCTGACGCCACAACTGCAAAGCACCCAGCTGCGCGATCCCGTATTCAATATAATAGAACGGCACTTCAAAAATATGCAGCTGACGGTGCCAAACGTATTCACGAATATTCTCGAGGCCTTGCCAGTTAACGGTATCGCCCCCAAAACGTTTGTGCACATTGATCCACGCAACTTTGCGTTCTTCCGGCGTGTGTTTGGGATTCTCATAGATCCAATGCTGGAAAGCATCAATGTTAGCGACCCACACCAAAACTTCCAAAATATCCTCGAGGTGTTCGCGGACAGAACGTTTGGCATCTTCCGGGCTGTAAAAAACATCAATGTGATCGCCTGCTAAAAGTTCCATGGCCATGGAAGCGACTTCAGAAAATTCCATGGGAGCATGACGATAATCAACAAGCGGATCTGACGCACACGCAAGCGCGTGAAACGCATGCCCGCCTTCATGCAACAGCGTCCGTACATCGCGCTCAAGCCCGACGGCATTCATAAAAATGAACGGCTTTCTCGCCTCGGGAAGCGTACTCTGGTATCCGCCGGGCGCTTTGCCTTTGCGGCTGGCCAGATCCAAAAGCCCAAGGTCTCTCATCTCTCTGAATTGTTTGCCAAGTTCGATATCGGTTCTGTCAAAAACCGTGACGGTCTTTTCAACCAACTCTTCCACTTTGTTAAAAGGTTTGAGCGCGGGACGGTTCAACGGATCAACCCCGGTATCCCACGGACGAAGTTCATTGAGACCCATTTGTTTGCGTCGGACATCGGCGATCTCCTTTAAAAGCGGGACCATCAAATTCTCCATGACGCGGTGATACTTTTTGCAATCCTCCGGCGTGTAATCAAAACGATGATATGCCTTGAACTGATAATCACGAAAATTAGCAAAACCAGCGTTTTTCGCAACAGTATTGCGAAGACCAAGCATCTTGTCGAAAATTCCCTCAAGCTTATCCTTATCCTGCAAACGACGTTCGGCAGTAGCGCGCCAGGATTTTTCACGAACCGCACGGTTAGGCTCCAAAAGATATTTTGACATTTCCGGCAATGTGCGCTCTTTGCCTTCAAAATAAACGGTCATGGCTCCGGATACAGTCTGATATTCCTGCGAAAGAAGGTCCACTTGCGTTTGTAACGCTACGTTGTCATCCACAAAAAGCTCAACCTCGGACTTCACATTACGGATATAGACTTCGTAACGCTTGACATCAAGCTCATAAAGTTCGATCTCTTTTAAAAATTTATGATTGAGACGGTCGTTCAAAGGTTTAGTCGCCGGTACAACGGTTTCAATGAATTCTTTGTACGCGTTGGCTTTTTTAGGATCATCGGTCTGGCAGGTCATGCGGATATAAAGGATAGACCCTTCCTGACTGACGGCGGCATCCAATTCCGACCGGTCCAGGATCCAATCTTCCAGATCCTGGCTGGAACGGATCGGGCGTTTATACAACTCCTCATAAAGAGCAACAACTTCTTTAGCGTCCGTCAGCTTTATTCCCTCAGGAACAAAGCGGCGCTGCTGATATTTAGGAAGATCATTTAAACCCAACAATGATGTATTCAACATATCATTTCCTTTTATTTAAAGAATTTAAAATTTCGTAAATGTTTGATTGGTATTATACATAAAATTTATTCAAGAGAATGTAAAAATAAACTATACAGCTAATTAATAAAAAGAGACAGACGCAAATTTTGTGCCTGCCCCCTTCACACTTATTACATCTTCAAAACCTATTACTTATTCATGGTAATTTGAGAAGATTTAACGGCATTACACCCTTTATCATCCGTGACAGTAAAATTAATCACTTTTCGACCAGACTGATTGCTTGCAGGAGTCCATTGACAGACACCTTCGATCCTGCTCGTTACATCAACCAACCGGGTCGAAGCCCCTGATGTAAACGTTGCCCCTTTCGGCAATGTCCTAGTCTTCATAGTCAACGTATGACCATCAATATCTGTTGCTACAACAGTGGATAACCACCGACTTCGTCGGTAATTATTTACTCAAATTTATAGTTACTGTAATATTTTCATGGAAATGCACTCAAATGGCGAGTTAAAAACCCTGTTCCAGAAATAAGTTTAAAAAACTAATGGGCCCGATTTTATATCGGGCCCATAATTTTAAAAAGATGTAGTTTTAATTATTTTCTTCCTTTAGTTGACCCTGCAATTATCTCAATAGTAATGATCTGTTTGGTGTAATAGCTAAGATCTTTTTTATAGGCAAGAACAGAGATCGTATGCTTACCTACCGCCCATTTACTAGTATTAATCGTCGACGCGTAGGGAGCGACGGTATCATTATGGGCCACGCCATCATCTCCTATAAATCGAACGCCCCAAACACCAGAAGCACTCGTTGCCTCAGCCTTAACTAGTATCTTACCAGGCACAAATTTAGTCCCATTCGCCGGTGAAATAATTTTTAGTACAGGATCACCAACCGGAGACACGACATTAAAATTAATTGTGTACGTCATTGTGGCATTCCTGGAATCCGTCACTTGAAAAGTGGCGGCATTAGGACCCAATACTGTAGGCGTCAAATCAAAGGAACTTTGGATATAACTTGTACCATCCGCTAGGAACGTTGACGCTGTCACTGGAGTAAACTTGGCTCCTACAGGGCCGTTTGTCATCTGTAATATTAATGTTTCTCTATCCAGATCCGTTCCTGTCACAGCTATTTTAAGAGGCAAACCAGCGGCGGCTGTCGCTATTGTAATCGAAGTAATTTTAGGCACGTTATTTACGGGGGCAGGATTAACATTAACCGCAACACTGACGGAAGAACTTGCACCTTTACTATCTGTTGCTTTTAATGTTACAACAAATGAGCCTGCCGTGGTCGGAGTCCATTTCACGAGACCCTCATTAGTCTTTGCGCCATTTGCCGCAGTAGTTACATTGGTATATCCCCACGTAACTCCTGCCGGAGCATTTACCAAATCAAAACTGGCCACATCTCCATCAATATCTGTGGCTGAAAAATAGAATTGCATATATGCATTGACCGTACCGATTGGGACGTTAACGGTATTAAACACCGGTGCACTATTAGACATTGTAACATTTATAGGAACCGCTTTTGTTGAATAGGCTCCTATCGGGTCTTGAGCTTTAATGGTGACAGAATACGTACCAATGCCGACCGGCGTCCAAGTAAAAAGACTGTCAATCTTACTCGACCCATCTACTAACGTTGTATTTGTTCCAGTTGAAACAGCCATACCAGATTGGGCATTTAATAACTGCAGCGATATTGTATCGCCATTAGAATCCGTCGCAGAGACTGGGAACTGTAACAACTGTCCCTGCACACCGCTTTGCGGCAAAATTGAACTCAAAACCGGAGCAACATTTAATTGAGTTACAGAGATCGGTACAACCTTTGTTGAAAAAGCCCCTAAACTATCTTGGGCTTTGATATTCACAGAATAACTGCCGATACCGACTGGTGTCCATGTGAACAGGCTATCAATCTTACTTGATCCGTCCGATAACGCTGTAGTTGTTCCTATAGATATCGCCATTCCAGATTGAGGACTTAAAAGTTGTAATGATATTGAATCTCCGTTTGAATCAGTAGCCAAAACCGGGAATTGCAGCAACTGTCCTTTCAAAGCATTTTGTGACGGAATGGAACCAAAAACTGGTGCAATGTTTAATGGAACAGGAGCTGTCGTTCCGATTCCCACATTACCCTCTGGTATTAAAGGAATTGCGGACGGATCAATAGGAAGATTTTCATACCGTCCAGTACGCCCCGCATCATGACGGAACATCGGCCAATCCATTTTGTCGACAGCAACTCCTAGATCAACCGCATAAGCCTCGCCGCCACCAATACCGGTAACCAAATCAACACGCTGATCATTATTAAGGTCACCAAGATATACACGCGGCGAATCTGTCCCAAACGTTCCACCCGTTTGTATACGGTTCAAGGATATTGGCCAATCATTTAACATCTGGCCATATCGGTCCCACGCATACATACTGTTCCTCGTGGAGTTTCTCGCCGTAAACAAACTGCTTACAATATCGGGATACCCGTCACCATTGACGTCGGCAATCATGGGTGTACCTACTTTGTCACATAGAGAAGTTGCATAATCTGTCATAACTAATGCGTATGGGAACCCCGGAACTATCAAACCATTATACTGCCAGGCAAAAATAACAGAATCGTGAGAACAACCAGGCGCCGAAAGCGCCACCCGACGTCCAACCATAACAATCTCTAATTTACCGTCCTGATTCAAATCAGCCAAAGACATATTCTGCATCACTGACTCAGTAAACATAGATTCTGTTGATGTGATTTTCTGTGAAAACTTAAGACCACCCTTGTTATCCAAAATCAAAACTAGATTTTCTTTAGTTGCTGTGCGAAATCCTTCCTGAAAAACCACAATGTCCATCACACCATCTTGATCAAGGTCACCCAACACAACGTCGTTAAACGCTTCGGCTAAATAATACGTGAATTGAAAATCGCTATAATTAGCCCCCACTGACTTGGCCCACAATAAAACTCCATCATAACGATAAGCAAAGAGAACCGGAGCGGCTTGATTGGTTGCGTCTTTCATCAGAAACAAAACTTCATTTTTTCCGTCCCGATCAAGATCACCGACAGCTAACGGGCTATAAGCTTTATATCCGCTTCCAAAACTAAAATGGGTCGGAGTAACTGGCCATCCCGGCAAATCTTTACCAAGGCGGTCACGCACATGGATCTTAATGCTCGTGTCCGCAACGTTTTCTATCTCAACAATATCAAGGAAGCTATCACCATTGACGTCATCTAAAACCACCGGCCGCCAACTACTAGCATAACCGGAAGTTAACTGCTTGACGCCGGTATCATTGATAGCATAAAGGCCGCCTGGTGCATTGACACTGGTCGAAATAATCGTATTCTTGCTAGCGCCAACAATGATCTCTTTCTTCCCGTCTTTGTCCAGGTCCCCAACACTCAACTCATGATAACTGATCCCAGGAATAGTCAATTTCGCCTGCAATACCCCATCCTGTGAGTATATAAAAAGGAAGTCCCAGGAGGTGAAGGCAACCTCGTTGCCGGCAGTATATCCAAAATCGCCAACAATCATGCCGTTGGTATGATTTTGCTGGTCACCTGTAAAAACAGGCCAACCAAAATGATTAGTTGCTGCTTGCGAAACACTAGACGGAATAAGAAGAGAAGCGATGACGATACCGGGTAAACTACGCAGAATCCAGGATGATTTTGGTGTGGTGAGCTTCATAGTACATTTCCCTTTATTTTTCGGCGTTAGGTCACCAGGGGAAATGCAGGCAAGAAAAACGAAATAACATTTCCAATCTTGATTCGGTGGTCAGGCTGGCCGTGCATCAGGCCCCTATGACTTTGCGCCCCCGTCTTTGGACGGGTTTACCTTTATCGTCAAAATCTTTATCTAAATGAGCAGTGTGGTTCTCCTCTTGCAGAGCCACTGAACTTACCCAAGTATTCCATACCAACCTGTATCAATCAACCTCAAAACCAGCATTCCCGGCAAACGCTTCCCCGGGCTCACAAGAAAATACCTAAAGTCAGTCAATTACCACCGGCGGAGCCGGTGGCCTGAAAGACTCGGCTAAAAGCCGAATTCCTGCTGTTGGGATTCTTCCTGGCGTTCTTGTTCTTCCTGATATTGTACATATTTTTTGACCTGCACAGCAGGTGGTTTAATCAGTCCGAATTAAAGCGTGGGTTTAAAGCGGATCTTGATGAAAGAGATCCGCCCGTGAAGGGTGTCATCTACGCCCAATGTTTTTTCAAACTGAACTTCCGACACATCAAAGAAATACGGCTGGTCCTGCAGCTCATGGACAAATTGCGTAATCGACAATAAAGATCCGTTGAGAACGATTTGAATACCAAAAACTTTAAATCCATCCCTGGCCAAAGCTTTTTGTGGCTGCATGTTGGTGATCTGAATTTTGAACTTACCAGCCGCAGCTTCAATATCAGAGATCATGACAGAGGTCTCCTCTTCATCTGATCCCTTTTGACCAAAAGTCTCAAGATACGTTTTAGCCTTTTGCTCGATTAAATTGGTACCATTTAATGTCTGAGTGTTCTTTTCAAGAATCTGTCTGCGCTCTGTGATCGCATTCAAAAGTCCCTGATCCCGTTTTTTGCTCGGCCGGATAAAGAGCTGAAAAACGACATACACGGCAATCATCCCTAAACAGGCAATGGCAATCTTCTTTTCGCGACTCGTTAATTTTCTCATCGCTTTTTTCTCGTCATCTGACAGGTCACTTGAAAAACAGAAGCTTCCCCCTGAACTGTCATAGCTTTATTCGTATAATTCAATGTCACATCCCCAAAGTTCCCGGAATTCAAAAGCGCTTTTTGAAAAAGGCTCACTTCTGAAGCTCGTTTTGACATGCCTTGCATCACAATGCTTCGTCCATTGTTAACACTGATCATCGTTAACGATGTTGCGGACGGCAATAATCGGCTCAATTCCGAAAGAATGTCTGCTAAAATCAGCCGTCCATTCAAATATCGGTCTATAGATTCAATGATCTGCACTTTGGGCTGCAAGGCATTAATGCGCAATTGCGTTTTTTTGACCTCACCGTTGAGCTGAGCTAAATACCAATTGCGTTTCACCGTAACAGCATTCAAAGCAAAAAATGCCGCGCACAAAAGAAGAACCCCAAACACTACTATTTTTATCCACTGCAGACGGCGATCCTTATTTAATTTTGCCAATCTAGCTTCCACAGGAATGAGATTTAATGCGGGCATTTCCCCTCTCATCGCAGCGCCGCAGACTGAAACCAGATAAGGAACTAACCCAGGAACTTTCAATCCTTGCCGCACAAAAACATCCAGATGATCAATAGACGCTTCAACAGGAACTTTATAAACTTGCTTTAAAGATTCCTGAATCATTACACTCAAAGGTTCCCCGGCAATAACTAAAAACCTTTTTGGAAATTCCAAAAATTGCTCGCTGCGATACTGTCGGAAACTTAATTCTACCTGCTGCATCCATTCTTCCAATCGTTGGGATTCTAAATCCTTTTCCCCTATACGAAAAGACCTTGAAAAAACCACTTTACGCGCAGAGCTAACGCATATTTCTGTCGAATCGTGATCCAAAATCAAACAAGCCTCGGTGTCTGCTGATCCTAAAACTGACGCAGGAATTTGTGATAGCCAAAAAACCATACCTAAAGAGCTTACCGTCATGCGCGAAACCCAGGCACCAGCTGAGCGGCAGATATGCCATAGACGCAAAACAACTTCAAGCTCAACCGCGAACACCATGACCTTGGCATAGCCTGTAGGTTCTTTGGCAATAATTAGGTGATCAATGATCGCCTCCCCTTTCATATAAGGAATATGCTTGAATATTTGCAAATCAACCATCTGACGAATCTCCTCATCAGCGTGGGATGGTAAAAGCAAATAACGCACAACAACTTCATGGCGAGGAAGCACGATCGTAATATCTGCCCTCTCTGATTTTATTTTTGATTTACTAAAAAAACGGATAAGGTCTTTGGTGATATCCTCATCCGAAAATCCTTTAATAGATTGCACGTGAGTCGAAGATATCAAAAAACCAGCGGAGGCGTTGAACCCACAAACCGCTTTAAGCCACTGCTCTTGGATTTCAATAATGATCTGTGCTTTATTGTTCATCTTAATCTCGATACCATGCAATAATCGTCTTCTTCTCCCGGTCAATTACAGCCCCGATACGTGAAGTAACCGACGAACGGCGATCCAACCCAATGGCATTAACCCTAAAATATTTTGATACTGGCACATGATACGCCTGTATGACACTCAAATACAAATGTTCCTCAGGGATCGTGAAATTAAACGCCCGGCCTATATTCCCTGATAGCAATAGGATCTGGTCATCTGCTGTCATTGATTTTCCATCCGGGCCGTTACGAAAGCGGATGACCTTCTCAACAAGACTATCCGTATCCGCTGAATCAAGACTGGCATTAGTATGCACCGCATATTCAACAAAAACTTTGATGACCTTTACTGGGGCGGTGTTGAAATTGATAGCTAATCTCAATGGTTCCTTTGGATAAACAGTAACGTAATCCTTCAATTTCTCAAAAATATCAGAGCGCATGCCTTTGATAAGCAGCAATTCCTGCACATGATCAAATGGCCGGTTCTTGCATAGATACGATGATGTCATCGCCTGGCCGTAATATTCCGCTTCAGCGCCTTTGGGGGGACTCGTCACATTATTATCGTCATCCCGCCAATCAACGACGGAAGCGGCAATGATATCCGCATCATCTTGAGAAAAACCAAGCTCCACAATAAGGCCTGCCAGCAATTCATTATTGGAGGCGGTCATTGCGTTTAGATTAATCTTGCGTTCCTCATCCTGAAAACCCCACAATGCTTCTTTAACAACTGAATTGTATCCAGTGTCTGAATACTTAATATCAAAACTTTCATCCTCACCAACGGCAATCCCGCCCATCACATCACCAATAGATTTGTCGTTTTCTAATTTTAATCCGCATTGGTACAAAGAATCAAACTGATTCGTTTGTTCATCCGTCGTATCTTGGCGAATTAAATTCAGCGCATAAGCGATGCCGGCGGATGCCGCATAATACGATTTCATACGCCCCAGAGCATAATTCATAAGCGAGGCATCGATGCCGGAATTGCGCCCCACGCTGATCGCCAAAAGCGAAAGAATAATGATCACCCATAATGCCGATGCCAAAATAACGCCAGAATTATTCAATACTGCTCGGTTCACACAACTTCCTTGGGACTATCTGTCACTGTTATTGCTTTAGCTTGGCCGAGCTCCCCATAGGGATCCAAAACTCACGGCTTAAAGAAAAATCTCCGGAACCAGATTCAAAATTGGCCAACACCAAATCCACCTTAACCATAGACGGAACAGAAGGATCATCCCAGGTTGACTGCCAGGAAATCTCTTTGTTCGGCAAAAGTGCGCCGTTCGTATAAAAAAAATGCAGCCCATTTTTCCTCACCAGAAAACTCAATACTTCGCGTCCCATCCCTTGCGTTCCTTGGCCAAAAAAATTTCTAAGAGGCTGTTCTGTACGCACAAGAAGTTTAGTGCGATTGATTTCTTGACTATGGGCAACCATAGAGGTCAACTTTTTGGCCTTGCGATTCACAATAGTTTTAAACACACTATTGGCGGCCGGTTCCTGAAGTGCATAACTCACCATCACAAGACCGTCGGGGCTTGCCACAAGCATACGTATGGTGTCGGCATCTGCCTCAAACGATTTTAAATTTGGATACGACTTTATAAAATCATAATAGACGGTATTTTCAAAATCACTGGCCATTTGTTCAAGGATCCATCGTATCTCTTTGTATCCCGTGTTAACTTCCTGAACCCGACGGCTGACGGCTAACCCGCCCCGGAACGTTCCATACAAACCAGCCGCAATGAACGAAAAGATCAAAAGCCCCAGAAGCACTTCAACCAAAGTAAAACCCCGTGCTCCCACGGACACAGTCAATTGTTCCTGGGCACTTTCCCCGGTCGGGATTAAAGCTTGAGCAGAATGCTGCCTGGCAATCATTTTTTATCATCTTGCGTAAAATAGGTTGATAACGGTATTCGCATCGTTTTTGCGCCGGCTTTCCAGCTCAACACGGCATTTAAATATTTTAAAGACTGCTCCTGGTCAAAAGATGCGGGTTCGATATTAAAATCCAAATGAAACTTTTCCTGGCTTTCCAGGGCAAGGTTATTTGTAACGGATATATCGTGATAATCCTGTGACCGCCAACGCGACATTTGATTTTCTAAAAGTGTCATCGCTTGACAATAGTCGCTATTTAAAAGCGTTACCCGGTATCCTGCAAGCAACCCACCAATTAAAATATTTAAACTAATAGACAAAACAACGACCGTCAAAAGAACTTCGACCAATAAAGAACCGCGGCGATTTTGATCATACAAGCTTGCCATCAACTCCCCTCAAGCTTAAAATCCAAAAGATGAACCTGCCCCCGCTGTTCCATGGATGAGATCGTAAAGGTCTGTTCTTCCAGTGTCATATAAATCCTGACTTTCTCAATCTTGCCGTCGGGATAAAAGTTTATCGTTGGATGGCTGCCTTCCACTCGAACCCCCTCTGGCACAGCCATCATTCTCCCGCGCCGGCTGGCTATAGGCTCAAAGACTGGCTTGTCCTCTGTGGAATCTTTCGTGCGCTGAGCGATCCAATACTTGGAATGTTGTGCATCAAACTGCAACTGATGCATACGCCGCTTGGTCACAGCCCGTCCTTGAGCGTAACGCATCGCATAAACCAGATCATCAACAGACTTCCTGAAAACAACACGTTTATACGTCTGACTAAAATTAGGAACAGCAACACCGGCGATCGCCGACAAAAGCACCACTACCAACAACAGCTCGATCATAGTAAATCCGCGCTGTAAAGGTGGCTGGCTAAAAAAAGAACAGCATGGACCATTACAATTTTTACTCATCCATTATTTCTGAGTGGAAGCCCAATTTGTAACGTCATCGTCGCTTTCAACGCCATCAGGACCGCGCGAAGACAGGTCATAATCTTCCTTATTGTGGTTGCCGGGGGAAACATAGACATAATCATTTCCCCAAGGATCCTTGGGAAGCTTTTTCCTTTTAAGATAAGGTCCATTCCAGTTATTCGGGATTGGCGTGGAAGATGGCGCTTCTAAAAGCGCCTGCAAACCCTGTTGCGTCGACGGGTAACGTCCATTGTCAGATTCGTACAAATCTAGAGCAATGGAAATGTTCGATTCAATATCTGTTTTTACTGCTGTAACGCGCGCTTGTTGGCTGCGTCCAGACATATTGGGCACAACCATCGCGACTAGAATACCGATGATGACCACCACCAGCATGATCTCGATAAGCGTAAAACCTTTTGAATCTAATTTCATTATAATCTCCTTTAATGCGCGATTTAATTGATAATTAAATTCATCCTGAAAATAGGAAGCAGCATGGCGATCACCATAAAACCAACAAACGCCACAATGACAACAAGCGCCAGCGGGCCCAAAAGTGTGACGAAGGCCCGCGCCATTTCATCGGATTTCTGTTCCGACATGTGCGCAAGTTTTAAAAGCCCTTTATGAAGCTGTCCGGATTCTTCACCAACCGAAATAATGCTCAATGCACCTTCAGAAAAAATCTGGCTCGACTTTAAAGCCTCCGCCAAACTCGTTCCTTCTCGAACCTGAAGAGATGCCTTCATCATATTTTGGCGCAGTGAAACATTCCCCACCAACGGGCAAACGGATTCCAAGGCCTGGGTGATCGCAACTCCCCCCTCAAGAAGAGTTCCCAGCGTCCTGGCAAAACGCGCCACTTCAACCTGACGAAAAAAATTCCCAAGCAAAGGAAGCTTTAGAACCGCCTCATCCCATTTCAATCGAAAACCTTCATCTTTAAAAGCATTTTTTAAATAAAAAAAAACCGCAATGCCGGCCACAATAAGGACCCATCCGAAATGAGAAAAAATATCACTCATGGCAATAACAATTTTTGTCGGCAAAGGAAGCACAGCATCAAAATCATCGAACATGTCCGTAAGGCGCGGAAGGACAAACGTCAGAAGAACTAACATCGTTAAAATACCAACGCCCAGAACAACAGCGGGATACATCAAACTCGAAAAAACATGAGAGCGTATATTGATCTCTTTCTCCGTCAATAAAGCCAATCTCTCCAGAACCATGGTTAGATTCCCGCTTGATTCCCCAGTGCGTGTCATATTAACATACAAAGGAGAAAAAAATGTTGGGTGTTCCGCCATGGCTTGGGATAAACTGCCCCCCGCCCGAACGGATGTGATCATAGCCTGAATGATGGCTTTAACGCGCAGCTGCTCTGTTTGACGCCATAAAACTTCAAGCGCCCTTAGCAAGGGTACGCCAGCTTCTAAAAGATCTGCCATCTGTCGCACAAAAGAATAAACAACTGTTAAAGAGTTCCCTTGCGAAAAACGGCTGAAATCAAACGCGGGAGAAACTCTTGATACACTAACCCTCCTCTCAGCAAAAACTTCCAAAGGCGTATACCCCGAATGAAGCAGCTTCCCAACAGCTTCGTCATAATTGCCAGCTGTGATCACGCCGGATATGATCTCTTGAGGATTTTTTTTAGCTCGGTAAACGAATTTAGGCATGAACGTGAACCATTAAAAACCGTCAAGAACATCTTCATGCGTCACACGCAACACTTCACTCGGTGTGGTCAAGCCTTTGACAATTTTTTGCCATCCGTGCTGGCGTAACGTCTTCATCCCCTGCGATGCCGCTTTTTCTTTGATCTGACTCGCGGTGGCGCGGTTGAGGATCATGCTGCGGATCTCATCGGTGATCATCAAAAATTCACAGATCGCCTCACGGCCGGCATAACCCGTCATCCGGCAATCATCACAACCTTTGGCTTCATAAATTGATTTTCCAACGACGTCTTTCTCGCTTAAACCAAAATCAGAAGCGATTGACGGGTCAGCCTGGACAAGCTGTTTGCACTTGGGGCACAGGATACGCACCAGCCTTTGAGCGATAAAACATTCAACAGAACTCGCGATCAGATAAGGCTCAACACCCATATCCAAAAGACGCGCAACAGCGCTGGCTGCGTCATTTGTGTGCAGCGTTGAAAAAACAAGGTGACCGGTCAGAGCCACCTGAATCGTGATCTGCGCGGTTTCAAAATCGCGAACCTCGCCAACCATCATCACATCAGGGTCGTGCCGAAGCATTGAACGCAAGCCAGCGGCAAACGACAGATGGATTTCCGGATGAATCTGGATCTGAGTGATCCCTTTGAGCTGATATTCAATAGGGTCTTCAATCGTAATGATCTTATTTTCCTCCCGATCGATCCGCGTCAAACATGAATAAAGCGTTGTCGTCTTACCACTCCCCGTCGGGCCTGTCACAAAAATGATCCCGTAAGGCTTTTTGATCAGCTCGTCTAATTTCGTTAACTCTTCGGACGCCAGGCCTAATTCTTCCAAACTGTAAAGCTTTAACGAATTCAAAATACGAATAACAACACTTTGCCCAAAAGTGGTTGGCAAAAACGAAACGCGCAAATCAAGATCGATCTGCCCAATACGCACGCGAAAACGCCCATCCTGGGGAAGGCGTTTTTCGGCGATGTTCAAACTCGACATGATCTTGATACGGGAATTTAAAGCGTCTTTAAAATATTTGATATCCCTGGGCGCTTTAGCGTCATATAAAACACCGTCGATGCGATAACGCACCTTAAGCTCATCGTCAAAAGGTTCAATATGAATATCGGTCGCCCTGTCCCGAAAGGCTTCCAAAAGCATCTGATTGAGAAACTTGCTGATCGATGCCTCAGACCCGATCTCATCAATGCGTTCTATTTCCGCAGCCAAAGCTGGACGGACATCGGTCGTGGTCATCATATCTTCAATGGTTTCAGCACCGATGCCGTAATATTTTCGGATCGCCTCATCAATCTCATCAAACGAAGCCAGGACGGAATGAACTTTGACTTTGGCCATAAGCTCAAGATCATCCGCGATCCTGATATCCGACGGGTTGATCATGGCAACCGATAAAACGCCTTTCTCGAAACGAAAAGGAATGGCTTTATAAAAATTGGCCAGCTTGGCAGGAATTTTGTGAATTACTTCATTGGAGATCTCAATATTTTTAAGACTGATGAACTCAACCCCGAGCTGCTTGGATAAAATCAACAAAAAACTGGCCCGGTCTTTAATAAAACCCAGCTGAAGAAGAACATCGCCCAACAACCCGCCGTATTTCTGCTGATGAATCAAGGCCTGCTGAAGCTGTTCGGACGAGATCAATCCTTCGTCAACCAAAAGATCGCCCAGGAATTTTTTAGGATTATTATCTGTCATAAGTTATGAAAATATATCACGATGTTATTTTACTTGATACCCTCTGGCTTCGCAATACTAATCCCCCCTAATTTGATAAAATAAAAAATTCTGGAAACATTATTGTTTCCAGAATTCTAGATACACGCTCGAACAATATTTATATTCTCAAAAATTGTTTCTTGCCCGCCCTCTGCCAGGCTTGATCGAACAGCCACCATACAACTCTGCCGACACCAAACGCAACACTGTTGCGCTTGATGTGGAACAGCCAAAATCTATTTTAGAGCAAACGAAGCAGTCACTTGATAGAATTTATCCATTTTAACGACACATGTTGCTGTACTAATTGCTGTGCTAATCTGGCACGATGCAGGGACATTGCCACCCCATCCTTTGAAGACATAGCCTTGTTTTATTGCCGGCCAAGCTGTTAATGTTACCATCTTGCCCGGCGCAGAATCTAAAGTGCATTTATTTCTATCTCCGCAGATAAACCTCCTTGATGTTGTGGAAGTATCTTTTACTCTTGCTATAACGGTCCCAACCCTAACATTCTCAACAATCGGCGGTCTGGTGATTGTTAATGTATACGAGCCAGCAGGCGGAGTAGGTGTTGGGACAGAAGCTGGCACCACTGGCACCGGAGAAGGAACAGGAGTTGGTGTCGGGGCAGGCGTTGGTACCGGAGCAGGCGCTGTCCCAGAGCAGGATCCTGTGTTAGAGCAAAACAACGCGGTCACGTTATGGGCTGCGTTCATGGTGACGACGCATGAACCGGTGCCTTTGCAATCACCGCCCCATTCTTTGAAGGTGTATTCTTTCGCAGGCCAAGCTGTTAAAGTTATTGGGGTGGTACCACCAGCATACTTGACCACACAATCATCTTTATCTCCACATAAAATTCTTTTTGGGGGAACATCTGTTCCTACAACGCTTCCTACAGCGATCCCATTGATGATCGTCGGTTTAATGACGGTTAGCGTGTACGCACTCGAGGCATCAGGCGCGCCTGGAGGAGGAACAGGAGTTGGACTAGGTACCGGAGTTGGTGTTGGTGTTGGAACAGGAACTGTTATTTGATTAAACGACGCGGTCACGCTACGGGTTGCGCTCATAGTGACGCTGCATGTTGAGCCGCTCACCGATCCGCAGCCGTTCCAGGTGCTGAAGGAATTGCCGCTAACAGGAGTGGCTGTTAAAGTCACGACCGTACCTGATGGAAACGATTGTGGATTACTAGAAAGCCCGGAGACGGTTCCAGACCCTACCTTATTGACCGTTAAACTGTACACGCTCAGGGCAGGTGTTGGTGTCGGTGTTGCCCCTGCCGCGCCGGATTTCGTCAGAATAAATGCGCCAAAATAAGGAAATGTCGTAAAGGGACCCATTTGATAGCCGATAGGAGCAACACGAGAGTGCGATGTTTTCTCCATAGAAATCGAAATTGCTCCGCCGGAATAATCGATAGTCTTCACATCACCATAATAATTTTCGGCGTTGTGAAGCTGATAAGTGCCCGCTGGAACCACTCCAGATAGATCGACATTATTTACTGAATTTAAACCGTTCGGGTTGAAAATCGTAATATTAGCTCTTCCTTCTTCATATGTGTTTTTTCTGACAAACACTTTCAGAGAAGGAGTTCCTCCAAAAGTATTGCCCAAAAAACCAGTAGGGTTACAACCTCCTAGAGATGAAATTATGGGACCCAATATTGTGTTGCCGGAAAAAGCATCAATGCCAGAACAGGGAGTGTTTTCAAAAGTGAGAGGTGAAGCTGAATTATTCGATATATAATTGTTTCTCATAAGAGCATGACTTAACCCAGCATACTGCCCAAACTTTGACTTATCGTTGTATATCATATTAGAATCAAATGTTTCATTATGACCAACAGTACCACCTCCAACCTGAACGCCGCGCTCGTTCTCATTATGCCCAAAATAAACATTGCCTATTAGGCTATAATTGTCAATGAACCCATCGTCTGAACTATAGACTTGCGTGCCGTGACTAAACTGTCCCCAGAAAATATTATCGCTCACAGTTCTTCTGTTACCACCTGAACTGTTTTGTGCATACAAGCCATGCCCATGGCCTCGATCAGGACTTATCCAACCATCGTTATATACAAGGTTGCCATGGATTTCAGCGTCTTTAGACCCTGCCCACAAGCTAATTCCTTGACGATTGTCGTGGATAATCATGTTAATAATCTTCATACCAGGGACAGGAACGTTAGCGTTGTTTGAAAATCCAATACCGTCACCTCGATTAAAATCGGACGGAATAGGATGTGAGCTGTTAGGGAGGCCGGTCTTAGGATCAATCCATCCACCCAGTGCCGCCACCCGATCTGTCGCAGAAGTCATGACCTCAAGACCCATAAAAGTTGTATAGCCACCGTATAGCATAAGTGTTGCAGCGACATCTCTTTCAGTGCCTTGATTTGTGCCCCCATCAAGCGTAGCGCGCTCGCCGTTGTAGTTACGAACGAGAACCTGGCCGTCAGATGTTAAGCCTGTTGAATTCTCCCTTCCTATAAGAGAGCTTGTAAATTGACCAATGTATGTCCCGCCATGGACCCAAATGGTGTCGCCGCCTACGACATGGTTTTCATTGCCGCCGCTTAATGCCGTTTGCAAATCCCACGGGTTTGATGCAGTTCCTTCTGCTGAAGATGAGCCACCGGTAGTAACGTGGTACTCTGCCGCAAACGCCGGCAAAGCAAAGGAAGCGATAGATGCAATACTCAAAAAAGTAAAAAAAATTAAATATTTAATATTTCTCAGGGAACCGTTCATTGTTTGCCTCACATAAAATGGGTTATGGACGTTATATAAGCTTGGTGGAAATATAACACATGTTATTGCACGAAAGGGGACTGAAAAGGAGATCCAAGAAAACGTTTCCTCAAAAAATACATATCGAAAAAAACGTCATAAATAAAAACTACAAGACGGGACTATTGATGGTAAATAACGTTTTTATTTTCAGGAGCTTCAATGTCACCGGTAATGATACGAGGGGTTAGAAAAATGACGATTTCAGTACGGACACTGCTTTTATCAATATTCCTGAAAGCGGCACCCAAAAGAGGGATCTTTCCTAACCACGGAATTCCCTTGCGGGTATCGGATTTCTCTTCTTTCATTAAACCTCCCAAAATGATTGTAACGCCATCCTTGACGCGAATAACAGTTTCGACTTCCGAAGTATCCACAATCGGAATTTCGTTATTAGTACTGGTTGTTATTGAAGTCGCCGCTGAACTGACCTCCGGTTTGATCTTCATAGTGATATAGCCATCATTGTGAATAGTTGGGGTAACATGCAATTTTACCCCCACATCAATAAAGTTAACAGCTTCGGCTGTTGTCGCGGGGCCACCAGAATTTGTCGTTGTGGTTGTCGTCACATAAGGTTTAGTGCTGCCAATCAAAATCTTCGCCTCTTCATTGTTAACCACGGCAATTTTAGGATTAGACAAAACGCGCGTTGTTCCCTCCTCATCCAAAGCCTCCAATACGGCCGTATAATGATCTTCACTTAAAGTCCCAATGCTTAAGCTCCCTTTATTGGTGACCGCCGATCCCAAATTACTAAAATTATTTTTTAGATCAAGATTATTATATCGACTCACCAGCGCCTCCCAATCGACGCCCATACGAAATTCATCCTGCAAAATAATCTGCACAATACGCGCCTCAATTAAAACTTCCTTTTGTTTACGATCCATGGCATTGATGATACGCGCGACTTCAACCATTTTTGCGCTCGTGTCAGTGACGATAACCTTGTTCGAAACAGCATCGAACTCAACGTGCCCCACATTTTCCGTCAAAACAGGAGTCACCAGTTTCACCATCGCTTCAGCCTTAACATAGCTTAACTCAAACACTTCTGTTGAACGCGGCACATCCACTTCATCAATGAACAACGCAATTTCCTTTAACTTGTCAGCGGTATCTTTGATAAACATCTTATTGGATCGCAGATCAAAACGTGCTGTTCCCAATTTCGTCGTCAGCATGTCCTGGATTTTTTTGGAAAGATCTTCCGCCTGAATATAATGAAGCTCAAAAACCTGGGTTGTAACCGATGAATCGATTTGTTTTAAATATTCTTCCATGCGTTCAAGCTGGTCGGGAGTATCCTCAATCATGATGGTGTTAGACTGATCATCGGCGACTATTTTCCCAACTACACTTTTGACCTGATTTAACACAACCAGGGCATCCGAAGGCTTCATGCCCTTTAAGATAAAAACTTTGCTTTTCGTTTTAAGGCCAAATTTATAGCCGAACGTCTTTTCAAAATCTTGTGAGGTCATGATGCGGATCATACCGTCCTGCTCAGAATATGCCAGGTCATTGGATTCAAGAATGATCTGCAAAGCATCGTGGACCTCAACATTCTGCATAAACATGGTAACGCGCCCGCTGATGTTGCCGCCGGCCACGATGTTCATCCCCGTCTTTGAAGCAATCAACTTAAGGACATCCTTAATATCCATATCGCGCAGATCAAAGACATCAAGAATAATTTTTTTGTTTTGACCATCCTGGATAGATACAGGTTTAACAACGACCTCGTTTTCCGACAATGATGTGTCCACATCGATCTGTGAAACGGATGATAAAACAGCAGCTACATCATCTGACGATTTGCTGGTGGTATTTTCTTGAGCCGCATTAACTTGCTCGTCAAAATTCTGTTCACTCAGGTTTAATTCTGCATTGGTTTGCTGCCCGGGGTCCTGCGCAAAAACGAAACACTGCCAGATCACCATCGCTGATAATCCAAAAATGAACAGGATACTTTTAATAAAAACTCGCAATGTGTTTGTCTTTCTCATTTATGCGGGTCCACCTCAATGGACTGCCCTTGATATTCCATCACCACATTTTCTTTACTGGCGTGAAGAACGTGAAACAGCCCAACGGTCTTTCCCTCTTGCACAAAGTACGTTTGCTGCACTTTCGTATCTTCAATGATGACTTCCGAAGGTTTACCGATCAAAACACCGACGATCTTCAGGTGTGAAGGCAACGACTTCTCTGCCCCTGCCTGCCGCTGTTCAGACGAAACGTCTATCCCAGAAGAAGCGAAATTAAAAATATCTCTGCGGCCTAATTGTTCGGTATAAGAACTGATCATCTTAAGCGGTTCGAGCATCTTTTGAGACGAAACCACTGTCGGCTCCGACTGAACAACTGCTAAACGAGGAGACCATTCATTTTTTTCCTGTCCAAAAATAAAAACAGCATAGATGGACAACAATGCGATCGCAAGGAGCAGCATACGTTCAATGATCCCTAATGAATTATTATGTTCAAGTTTCCAAGTCATAAATAAGAATATATATAGATTATTACGATTATAGAGTTCTATATTCGCGCACACAAGATAAATACAATTTTTTTAAAAAACTAAAAATACACAAAAATAAAGAATGTTGGAGGATTTATAACAAATTTACAGGCGGGCGAGATTTTTTCTTTGCTTAATCCAGCGAGAAAAACCACTTGACAAACAATGATTTTTCCCTATATTGAAGACTCAAGCTTTTACGGAAATAACCAAATTTTCAGAATTTCGAGGTTTTCTATATGTCTAAAATCTGTGCACTCTGCGATAAAGGCCCCTCCACAGGCAACAAGTACCGAAGACGCGGTATGATCAAACGCAAAGGCGGCGCTGGTTCCAAGATCGTTGGCAAAACCCTGCGTACGGTCATGCCGAATTTGCAACGCATCAAGATCATCCTCTCAGGCAGCGTTAAAAAATCCTACGTCTGCACTTCCTGCATCCGCGCCGGGAAGATCGTTAAAGCCTAAGTTTCCTCAAAAATAAAAGTCAGCAGGTCAGCCGTCAGTAGGTCAGTAGCTTTTACTACTGACGTACTGACTTTTGACTTACTGACTTTCTTATTCGCTTAACCGAATGTCCTTAAGCTTCAACTGCACCACCGGAGCTTTGTTCCAGTCGTCGATAATGATGCTATAGGCGAGGTCTACTTTTTGATTAGGCTTGATCATGTCCTGGTATTCGCTCATACCGAAGCCGACAGCGGTGAAACTATGCTGGCCGTCGGACACCCAGAATTTAATGGTTCCTTTGCCCATCAAAGACGCCGGGCTTTTGACGATAAGATTGCGGGTACACAACAACGACGCCGGGTTCCCCTCGCCATGAGGTTCCAGAGCATCAATGTGATCGGCAAATTCCAGATTGAGCGCGGAAAAAGGCACTTCGCAATCGATCTCTAAAGCAGGCGTTAAAGTTTCAAGCGTTAGGATGTCCTTGGCAAAATCATTGATCGACTGACGGAAAAGATCGATCTTGTCGTGGCGCACTTTAAGTCCTGCCGCGCGTTTGTGCCCTCCGTAAGTTTCTAGATCAGAAGAACAGTTTGTTAAAGCTTCGACCAAATGAAAGCCTTCGATCGAACGCGCGGAGCCGGTTCCCAAACCGTCCTCAACAGAAATAACAATGGTCGGACGGTAATATTTTTCTACAATCTTGGACGCCACGATCCCCAAAACACCTTTGTGCCAGCCTTCTTTGTGCACGACAATGATCTGGTCATCTTTGGAACCATCGGCCTCGATCATTTCAAGTGCCTCCTGCACCACCTCACTCTGCATACGTTGGCGGGAAAGATTGTGCGTCTCCAAACTCTGCGCTAAAGCAAAAGCGCTGGCGTAATCTTCGGCCAATAAAAGATCAAGCGCGATCGTTGCCGAATCCATACGACCGGCAGCGTTCAAACGCGGGCCTAAAATGAATCCGATGTAATACGGTTTTATTTTTTTACCGCGGATCTTGGCAACATCCAAGAGCGCCATCAAGCCCTGCTTGCGCGTCCGTTCAATGATGGGCAAGCCTCTTTTGACAAAAGTACGATTCTCTCCTCGGAGCGTGGCCACATCCGCGACCGTGCCGATGGCGATCAAATCAAATTCGTCCTCGGGAATTTTTCCAAAAAGCGCCTGGGCAAGCTTAGCCACCAAACCGACCGCTGCCAAATGTTTAAACGGATACGCGCAATCCGGGCGTTTAGGGTCAATGACCGCAACCGCGTTTGGGATACGGTCCACATCAGGCTCGTGGTGATCGATGATGATGACATCCATCCCGGCCGCGTTAATGGCATCCACTTCACTGAAAGCGTTGATGCCGCAATCGACGGTGATCAAAAGATGAATCCCCTGCTCTTTGGCAAAATCCACGATCGCATGATTTAAACCATACCCTTCGTCCATGCGGTGCGGGATATAATTAATGGCGTTTAAACCCAGACGTTTTAATATCCGTCGTAAAAGTGCACTGGATGTTACACCGTCCACATCGTAATCACCGAAGATCAACACCGTCTCATGATTAGCCTCTACCTGCCTAATGCGGGCAACCGCCTTATCCATATCCTTTAATAGGAACGGATCATGCAGTTGCGATCCAGACGGATCAAGGAATTCCCTGGCCTGTTCGATATCGGTGATATCACGATTAACAAGAAGCTGGGCGATGACGGGGTGAATGTTTAAAGCGTTGCTTAGAAGTTTTTGGGATTTTGGATTAGGAGTTTTGATGAGCCAGCGTTTTGTCATTTGCTGTGGAAAATCCTAATTGTTTAGAGGTAAGAGGTAAGTGACAAGAGGTAAGCAACAAAGACAAAAAAATAAAGGTCAAATTAAACAGATGTTTATTATTTATATTTTGACATTTATTTCTTCCTTACCTCTTACCTCCTACCTCTTACCTCTCTTAAATTACATTCTTTCCGGCGCGGCGATCCCTAGAAGCGTCAGTCCGTTGGCAATGACAATGCGGGTGGCATCGATCAACGCCAGGCGTTCCTCGGAAAGTTCTTTGTTCTCATCGATAACCCGATGACGGTCATAAAACTTATGGAATGCCGCCGCGAGTTCCTGTAAGTAACGTACTAAACTAAACGGATCCGTCTGTTTGGAACAGGTGACCAATGTATCACCAAAGTGGCTTAATTTACGAATAAGTTCTAATTCTTCTGCCTCTGCGAGAAGCTTTAAATCAGAATGCCGCGGCGCCCATTGGGATTCTTCTTTGGCTTTACGGATGATACTGTTGATGCGCGCATGAGCGTACTGAATATAATAAACCGGATTTTCCGGCGCTGCTTTCTTCGCCAACTCCAGATCAAAATCCAAATGCGCGCTGGTCTGGCGCATCAAAAAGAAAAATCGACCGGCATCTTTGCCGACCTCATCAATGACCTCGCGCAACGTAATGAACTCTCCACGGCGGGTGGACATCGAGACCGGCTTGCCGTCCCGATAAATGGTCGCTAATTGAATAATCTCAACATGAATGTCAAAAGGGTTACGGCCCAAGGCTCCTGCTGCTGCCTTGATGCGCGGGATATAACCGTGATGATCGGGCCCCAAAAAATCAATGACCCAATCAAATCCACGCTCAAATTTATTCTTATGATAAACAATATCCGGCATCAAATACGTGTACGCCCCGTCGCTTTTTTGAACAACACGATCCTTGTCATCGCCAAAGGCAGTTGACTTGAACCACTTGGCGCCTTCCTGCTCATAGATAAAATCTTTGTCCTTAAGAAGTTTCAAAACTTTTTCGATCGCATCATTGGTGGCTACTTTGGCCTGGCTCGTCCAGATGTCAAAGCGGACACCAAAATCCTCAAGGTCTTTTTTGATGACAGTCATCAGATACTCAACCCCGAATTGCCGAAAGGCAGCGTCGTCAATCTTTCCAAGATCCGTAATACTTTTAACACCGCGATCATCCATGAATGTACGCGCCATATCACGGATGTAATCACCTTGATATCCGTCCTCGGGGAATTCGATCTTTTCTCCCCAAATTTCCTGCGCACGCGCTTTGATGGAGCGCCCGAGGATATTGATCTGATTGCCCTCGTCATTGATGTAATACTCCCGCGTCGCCTTAAAACCAGTCGCGTTAAGGATATTAACCAAAGAATCACCCACCGCCGCCTGGCGGCCGTGTGCAACCGTTAAAGGCCCTGTTGGGTTCGCGCTCACGAATTCCACCAGAGTCTTTTTACCCTGACCGTAATTGGATGCGCCATAATTTTTATTTTCCTTAAAGATCTGATAAAGGATGTCGTAAAAAGCCGCGTTGCTTAAAAAGAAATTGATAAAACCCGGTTTTTTAACTTCGACTTTTTTAATTTTGGATTCAAGCGGATGGCCTTTGAGATTGGCTTCAATACCTTTGACGATGCCATCGGCGATCTCAACAGGATTCTTACGCAAAGCCCGACTTAACTGCATGGCAATGTTGCAGGTAAATTCACCGTGGGCTGTTTCGGCAGGGATATCAACGATAACAACAGGAAGTTCTCCCTGGATATTTAATCCCGAAAGTGCTTTTGAAATGACAGATATGATCTGGGAACGAATATCCTGCGCCATAATAACACATGGTAAGGCGATAAAGGTAGACTGTCACTAAACCAAACAGTAGGGGCACAGTATGCTCTGTGCCCCTACAAATTGTTTATTATTTTTTCTTGCGTCGGGATTTCGTGACAGCCAAAGTTATTTCCGGAGCGTCGCGCCAAAGATATTCCAGACTGTAGAACTCACGCGCATTGGGCTCAAAGATGTGAACCACCACATCACCCATATCCAGAAGGATCCAGGAACCGATGGTTTCACTGGTCCCCAGTTGTTTGATCGGATTGACCCCTTTAAGTCCCTGCTTGTAACGAACTTTAATGCCCAACTCATCTAAGCCCAACTCAATGCTGTCCGCGATCGCTTTTACCTGCCGGTCGGAATTCCCGCTGCAAATAATAAAATAATCACAAAAATTCGCAACTGCCCTCATGTCGAGGATCTTGATATCTTCAGCTTTTTTGTCTTGCGCACACTTGATGATGGATTGGACAAATGGCAAAAATGTGTCTGGCTTTTGACGAATACGGCTTAACTCCTCCCTAACGGAACCGGTAAAGCATACTCTAGAATTCAAAACTCAACTGGCCAATAGCAAAGGGCATTCATGATCAGCCTCCCTAAGCCTTTGTGAACTGCGGACCAGAAAATCTTGAATTTTTACTACGAAATCTTATTTACCCTTGATCTTCGTGGCTTGATCCTTGCTAAGAACTCTCCAGCACTCGTGAGTGCCCTTAAGGGATTTTGTAACGGCGAAGAAGCGTCCGCTTTTTTCCTTGACTGTGTAGTTATCGGAATCGAACTTGGATTTGGTCTTCACATCGTAGAATGACAACTTTTCCATACACCCTCCTTGATTGTTGGTTCGATGCGCTCGTCATCACAATGAATCGGCACGCCGAACTATAAAAATCCAAAATTGTGTTTTTGAGTTTACTGGATAAAAATTTGTTTGTCAAATAATAATCTTTTTTAAATCCGCTATGCGCATCCCAATTGAACACGCAAATCCTTTTCCTGCGCATCCGTTAAAGGCCCGACCACAGCCAAATTAAGCCGTTTGGGATCCAAAAGTACGCCGGCAACGCGTTTGATGTCCGCCAGCTTTACATGATTGATCTCTTTAACCACATCCGGAAGCGAACGCACCCGATCACGTGAGATCACGGTCTCTCCTATCCAAAGCATGTGATCCAGCGTGTCCTCCAGCCCCAAAAGGAGCTGGCCTAAAAAATAATCTTTGGCGCGCTTAAATTCATCGTCGGTAACGCCATTTTTACGGATCTTGGCCAATTCTTTTAAGATGACCTCAACAGCATCAACAATCTTCTTATTATCTACGCCGGCGCGGATCATCACAAGGCCGGTATCATCAAGGGACTTAACACCACTTGAAATCGCATACGCTAATCCGCGTTTTTCACGGACCTCATTGAACAAGCGGCTCGACATATTGCCGCCTAAAATAACGTTTAAAACACCGAGAACATACAGATCACGGTGATTGGTCTCAAGGCCTAAGGCGCCCAAAGCCACATGCATCTGTTCAATATCCTTGCGGAAAAATGCGACCTGAGGCCGTTCCTGATCGTTTTGAGCAGAAATAAAATGACCGTCTCTTTTTCCCTGTATGCTTGCAAGCTTCCGGAAAACGAGCCCAAGAACATCCTTGTGATTCACCCGCCCGCATACAGAAACAACAATATTTTCCGGGACATACTGCTTGCGATGAAACGCGCGCAGATCCGCCACACTCAGGGCACCTACCGATTCTGGCGTGCCAGCCAGGCTTTTACCCAATGGATGATCGGGCCACAAAAGCCCATCCAAAAGTTCAACAACCCGGAATTGCGGCAAGTCGTGATACATCTTGATCTCTTCCAAAATAACAGTGCGTTCCTTTTCCAGGTCTTTTTTATCCAGGTTCGGGAAAAAAACAATGTCAGCAAGGATATCAAATGTTTGGGGAAAATGTTTACGGGGAACTTTGGCAAAAAAACAGGTTTGTTCTTCAGCGGTAAAAGCGTTTAAGGACCCGCCCACGCCTTCAACTTTTTCTTTGATCTCACTGCAGGAATATTTGCGGCTGCCTTTAAAGGCCATGTGCTCAAAAAAATGCGCTGCGCCTTTGATGCGGTCTTCTTCATAGCGCCCGCCGGAACCCACCCAAATACCGACGGCAATGCTTTCGCGGTCTTTGAATTCCTGGGATACAACGGTGATCTTATTTTTCAGTTCAGATTTTTGATACATGAACACTTTTCCGTCATTGCGAGGCCCTCAGGCCGAAGCAATCCCAAATCTCGACGAATGCGATTGCTTCGTCGCCTGCGGGCTCCTCCCCGGCCTGCCACCTGGCGCAGCCGGGGCAGGCGCAATGACGCTAACGCAATGCTTTAACTAAACCACTTACATATCGCGCCACATTTTTAACCAAATCTTTTTTACCGGCGTTCTTTGCAATCTCGTTAACAATTGCGGATCCGACAATCACGCCGTCTGCCACTTTTCCGACGGTCCGGACATGATCCGCCGTTGAAATGCCAAAGCCCACGCACACAGGCTTGTTCGTCAGCCGTTTGGCACGTTTGACGTCGGAAGCTATCGATTGAGAAAGCTGGGCGCGCACGCCGGTGACACCTGTCAAAGAAACGTAATACAAAAATCCTGTAGACGCCTTCGCGACTTTTTTTAACCGCTCATCGGTCGTCGTAGGTGCCATAAAGAAAACGGTTGAAAAATTTTGCTTCTGAGCAGCCCTGCGTAAATCCATAGCTTCTTCCGGCGGCAGATCTGGGATGATCACGCCATCGCCCCCTGCGTTCACAGCTGCTTCGACAAAGGCTTTATCGCCAAAATGAAAGATCGGATTGTAATACGTCATAAAGGCGATCGGGATCTGCGATCTGCGACGAATACGGGTAACAAGTGCCAAAATGCTTTTTAAACTGGTATGATTTTTAAGCGCGCGTTCAGAAGCCGCCTGAATAATGGGGCCTTCGGCGATGGGATCGGAAAACGGAATGCCCAACTCAATGATATCAACGCCCGCCTCTTCCAAAGCGTATACCAAATTTTCCGTCGTCGCCAAATTCGGATCGCCGGCGGTGATGTAAGCGATGAAGGCCTTTTGCTTATTTCGACGTAGTTGTTTAAATTTTTCGATTATTCGGTTCAGCATAACTAATGGCACAAGGCACCGGGCACAAGGCACATTTCGCTATGTGCCGTGTGCCATTGTGCCATGCGCCCCTTATATCAAAGCTTGTATCGTCCCCATATCCTTATCACCGCGTCCGGATAAACACACAATGACCGTGGACTTTGATTTGACACGGCGCGCCAGCTTCTCTAAATAAGCGACGGCATGCGCAGTTTCCAAAGCTGGAATGATCCCTTCCAAACGCGAAAGAAGTTTCAAACCATCAACGGCTTCTTGATCTGTGACAGCAAAATATTCAGCGCGCCCGGTCTGTTTGTAATAAGAATGCTCCGGGCCGACGCCAGGATAATCCAATCCGGCCGCGATCGAATGCGCGATTTCGACTTGACCGTCCTTATCCTGCAGAAGATTACTTTTGCTGCCATGCAGAACGCCGACTTTTCCTTTGGTTAATGTCGCTGAATGTTCATGGGTGTGAACGCCATGGCCGGCTGCTTCAACGCCGATCATCTTCACATTTTTATCATTATAAAACGCATGAAAAAGCCCCATAGCGTTCGAACCGCCGCCGACGCAGGCGACCAAATAATCGGGAAGCTTGCCTTCTTTCGCCTTAAATTGTTTCTTTGCTTCTTCACCAATGATCTTCTGAAATTCACGAACCATAACCGGATACGGATGCATGCCCGCGACCGAACCGATGATATAAAAGGTATCACGAACGTTGGTCACCCAATCACGGATAGCCTCGTTCATAGCGTCTTTTAAAGTTTTTGACCCGCTCTCAACAGGAATAACCTCAGTGCCCATTAAACGCATACGCACCACGTTTAAAGCCTGTCGTTTGATATCTTCAGCCCCCATGTAGACGACACATTTAAGGCCGAACAGCGCGCAGACAGTGGCCGTCGCAACACCATGCTGCCCTGCTCCAGTTTCAGCAATGATACGGGTCTTACCCATCCGACGGGCAATGAGAATCTGGCCCAGCGTATTATTAATTTTGTGCGCGCCGGTGTGTAAAAGGTCTTCACGTTTTAAATAAACTTTTAATGTCTTTAAATGTTTGCTCAACCGCTCGGCGTAATACAATTTTGTCGGCCGGCCTGCATATTCATGAAGGTAATTTAAAAATTCTTTCTTGAACGCTTTGTCTTTGCGCAGACGAAAAAACTCCTGCTCCAGCTGTTCAAGAAGCGCCATCAAAGCTTCGGGAACGTAACGTCCGCCGAATTCGCCGAAATGTCCGTTGCGATCAGGTAGCATACTAACAACCTTCGTTTTCAAAGTAAAAAGTAAGAAGAGGGAAGTAAGAAGTCCCGACACTTCTTACCTCTTACTTCTGACTTCTTACTTTTTATAATTATCCAGATTATTCCTTATAACTTATCATAACCATCGTCGTATTGGCCATACCAACCGCACCGTTAATACGGAGCGGAATCTTTTTATCGCTCGTATCAAACCAAATTTGAAATTTCGAAGGCTCACTCTCCATAAAAAACGCTTCGTATTCTTTGCCGGCAGCGTCGATTTTCACTGTTTTAGCTAACTTGAGCGTCACATCCATCGTTGGTAAACGCAGCGCAGCCTTATCACCTACTTTAAACGTCCCTTGTTGACGGTACTTATAAATGGCCCCATAAATATTATCGATCTGTCCCTTTTTTTCGATCACCTGCTGGCTCGTTGTAGTGCCGACGATCTTGGTGATCTTGATCTTTCCTTCTGCAGTCAGATATTCTTCCCCGATCTTTTCCTTGCTGCCAAAAATATTCACATTGCGAAGGACCATAACGGGGGCATAGGTCTTAATATCCACATAAATTCTTTCTTCGTCATAGAAATTAAAACCATCCGCTTTAAAAACGATCAAATAGGCCTGTTTCCCGTTAATCTCTGTTATTCCCTCAAATGTTAACGTCGCCTCACCGGCTTTAATACCCAATTTTTTGATGGCATAGGTAATGGTCTCGCCTTTGGCAAACGGTAATGATATTTCTTCAGCGTAAGAAAAAGAACAAAAAAGGCTCATCAAAAAAAATACTGAAATAGCTACGTCATTGCGAGGAGCCCACAGGCGACGAAGCAATCCCATCCGCTGAGATTTGCGATTGCTTCGCCCTGCGGGGCTCCCCGGCCTGCCACCTGCCTGCCCTGGCTGCGCCATGGTGCAGGCCAGGGGCGCAGCCGGGGCAGGCGCAACGACGAACTGTTTAAACAATCGCATCGTATTCCTTCAAATACTGTTCTAAAACCCGCGCGCCGTTATAAAGTATTTTGATCTCGGCATATTCATCATTGGCGTGGATGACACCGTGCGAGCCCCAACCCGTCGAGAATGCCGGAATGCCGTAATCCTGAAAGAACGTAATGACCGTCGCGCCCTGGCTTCCCAACAATTTCGCCTTGAATCCCATTTTTTTTGCTGTTTCGATGTATGTTTTCACAAAAGGATGTTTGGGATCAATCGCGTACGGAAGCTGATGGTCGTCGATGATGATCTTGTAATTTTTTGTTTCCTTCTCAATAATGTGCTTCATGTCCTTCATGACCTGCGGCATAGTCTGGCTCGGCAAATAACGGATATCGACCGCAAATTCGCAAAAATCCGCAACCATGTTCACCTTGTCTCCGCCCTTGATCGTTCCGATATTGACCGTCAGAGGAACGAGAAGCGGATGTTTCTTATATTTAAATTTGTGTGTCTTAAGACGGTTGATGACGCGCGCACTGATCTCGATCGCGCTTATCCCCCGCCAATTGTACGCGCCGTGCGCTTTTTTGCCGAAGATCTGCACGCGAGTATGAAAAAGCCCTTTTTGCGCAACAATGGCGTCAAACTCTTCGGAATCCGTGATCAAAGCCACCTTGGGACGTAAAACACCCTTCTCTAATAATGGGCGGATGCCCTGATGGCTTCCTGTTTCTTCATCCACGGTTGCCGCAAAAATAATATCACGCTTTAAACGCACACCATCTTCCACGAGCGAACGTAAAACTTCCATACCGACGGCGCAATTGCCTTTGTCATCGCTCGCTCCACGGCCGTAAATTTTTCCACCCTTGATCTCACCGCCGATGGGATTAAATTTCCAACCGGTTCCAAAAGGGACCGTATCGATGTGCGGAGTGATCAAGACCGCTTCTTTAGCGGCTTTGGCGCGAGGCCAGGTGCCTTTTAAAGTCGCGATCACGTTCGGCCGTTTGGGCTTGTAGCTTACGGTCTTGACGTCGAGCCCAAGGGATTTCATGTCCTTGATGATAAACTGCGCAACCGCCCATTCGTTGCCTGGAGGGTTCACGGAATCGAATTGCAGGACACGTTGGGTGAGTTTAATCAGACGCTTTTTATTAATCATGTTCTCTATTTTTGGGTTCCCCAGAACTCCAGTTACCCAGTCCCCAAAAAAACTGGGACACTGGGCTCTGGGGCACTGGAGACCCCTTGCTATTACTTAAAGAAATTCTCCGCTTTACGCGCCCCCTCGATTTTTTTAAAATCATCGTAATCTACAAATACCAAATCCGGACGCTCATCGGTCAACCGAAGCATCTTGGGCATGTGGTCTTTGACATTTTGAAACGCGATGTAGTGAAACTCGGCCTTGCACTGCGGGCATTGACGGGCATCCAGCTTGATATCCATGGCCTTGCAGAAAGCGCAGTTCCCTGCGAGAGCCCCGTAAACCAAAAGATGGGATTTCACAAAATTAAAATCCATCCTTTTATAAATACGAAAAAATCGTTCATTCATTGAAGCGCATTATAACATAAGAGGATAGAAAATGGAGAATGGAAGATTGAAAAAACTTTCGAGCTTCGATTTTCCATCTTCTATTTTCCATCTTCCATTTTCATGAAGGCGTAAATCTTTTGAGTTCCTTTTTATATCCGCAGCATTCATCTCCCGGCCAGGACTTATGGAGGACTTGACGGATGGGAACACACAAAAAAGGTTTACCGCTCACGGTTTTGTGCAGGCCAAAACGGTTCTCGTAAATGCTGCAGAAATATTTACCCTTTTCGCTACCTCGCAGGTGTTCGCACGGATCACCATCTTTGGTGCCGCAGCAGGCGCCACAGCGCCCGCACAACGATTCCCACTTTACTTCCTGCGCTTTTTGCCATTGATCGTATTGGCCTTGATCGGTCAGCATAACTATCTAAAACCAAGAATAAATAATGCTTCCATCAGGTATTTGCTGTAGGAATTCGTTCTGATAATACTTTACAACCTCTTTTTTTCTCCAAAAAGAAAACAATAAAAACAAAGAAGCCCATTCCCGATGTGAATAATCTGCCGACCATTTTCCATTAACATACTGCTCTATTTCCCAATAACATTTCTTGCCATTCAATGTGCCAATTTTTAATCTATAGCCAAGTGATAGACAACCAAAAAAGATCCCCAGGGCCTCTACCTCGTTTGAAAAATAATCGGGAGACATTTTCCAATCATCTCCTGAAATATGACAATCATCTGGTCCATTGTAAACAAAACTGACCTTAAAACCATTCTCATGAGCAGGCAAGACTGAGATTGTATCATGCTCCGTATGATATTTAATCCCTGGAATCTTATCCAGTTCCGATTTAATCGTTTCGATGATTCGCATTATGCAATAAAAATTACAGCTTTACTCTACATGAGATTTAACGTTCGGACCGCTGACGTACTGCACGATCTCGATGAATTCCTTAAGCATGCGGTGATCTTTCTTGCCGGGCGCAGATTCAACGCCGCTGGCAACATCAACGGCATAAGGCTTCATGGTATTGACAAGTCCAATCACGTTCTGAGGTGTAAGACCGCCGGAAAGAATGAACGGTCTGTGCTGACCCTTGATGTCTTTAAGAAGGCTCCAGTCAAATGTTTTTCCGGTACCGCCGGCTGCATCCGGACTCAATGTATCAAACAAAAATGCATCGACGTGATAATCCGTTAAAATAGCCGGATCGAAACTCTCCCCCACATGAAACGTTTTAATGATCTTGGCACCGTAACGACGCAGGCGATGGCAAAAATGATGATCTTCTACACCGTGCAGCTGGATAGCTCCCAACCCGCAATGGCCGATGATGTCGCGGATAGCACCCAACGGCTGGTCCACAAAAATCCCGACGGGTGTGATAAACGGCGGCAGGTCCTGGATAATCTTTTTAGCTTTCGCCGGCGCAATAAAACGCGGGCTCTTTTTATAAAAATTAAATCCCAGCGCCCAGGCGCCCAAACTCGCCGCCTTCAGTGCGTCTTCCCTGCTGGTGATCCCGCAAATTTTAACTCGAACCATTTGGCACCTTTTCTTTGAAAAGTCACAAATCAATAATCAGAAGTCAGATGTGACAACTGTGAATGCCCCCAAGATTGAACGAGACAGTATGGTATACAAGCAATGAAAAGGTGTCTACTTAATTTTATCAGAACATTATTTTACAAATACCGAGTTCTATTTACAGTTCTTGTAAAAATAAAAAGGTCATTTATAAATGGTTTGAAACCAAAATATAAATGACCTTTTTATTAAATAACTGTATGGAATTAAATTTTAGAAATTCCATGAAACTGTATACGTGTAACAACCCTCTTTTTTTCCTATCCCACTTAAAAAATTAAAAGCTTTTGGATACTTAGCCTTAGCTCTACTTATAGCCGCAGACAACCCATCTTCTGCAACTTTTTGTGTCATATAACATCCTCCCGAGTCAGAGCCTGTCTGAGGTGCTGGCGCCGGTGCCGCATACATTTTCGTCAAAGATGCTTTCTGTGCATCCGTCAACGGAGCCATTACATTATTTGTCGTGTTATTAGTTGTAGCAGCCATGGAGATAGAATTAAACATTCCCGTTACAAATAACGCACCTGCAATAAATACAACAAATTGTCCAACATTACCCTTACTTTTTCTTAATGTTTTAATCATGCCGGTATCCCTTTCTTAATTCAAAATGAAGTTAATATATTGTTATACCCAAAAGTTTATATTCTAGAAAATGTTAAACAAGGCCAAGAAGGCTTAGATGAGAAAACGGTTTCTTTATGTGTCTACAAAAGAGACACTTTACCGTATCCCCTTTTTCTCTGTGGACTGAACGAATGCTCATCACAAATTTAAAACCAAAGCCGCATCCACAAGGATGCAGCTTTGGTTAAAAGACTAAACAATCTACTTGAGTCGAATAGTATATGAAAAACACCATCCTCCTTTTTCCCTGCTAACGGATGGTATAAACCTACCGATTTTCTCATATTGTTTCTTCAATTCCGCAATCCGCTTTTCCATGGCTGGCTCGTCCCTAAAACACTGACCATTGTATCTTTCAGGATTTACAATCACGATTGGTTCACGAGTTTTAACTGGACTTAATAATACAGTAGTAGGCACAGTGCCCATCCCTACTTCAGCCCTCGATGATGGAAGAAACGATACCGTCAAAATAAACACACTTAAAATTAGTATAAAAAAATTAAATTTATTCATTACATCCTCCCATTCTATTAATTAATAGGAAGTATAACGTTCTGACAGGCTAAAACAAGGCACTGAAAGCTTGACGGAGAAAACGGTTTCTTTGGATAAAAATACAACTGGAAGGATACTTACGAAGTCTTTGTTTTTTGTATAACGTCACACATGTTAAACGTCACATGTGACAACAACTACCCGCCCGCTTTGCGTTCCAGGACGGACTGGCTTGTAACTCTAATTCGTTCCCATAATTTCTTTAATTTCTTTGCCGATATCATCCGCTTTCATAAATGTTTCACCAATCAAGACCGCATGAATGCCCTGGGCAGCCAAACGCTTGATGTCCTCGTGGCTGTCAAATCCGCTTTCAGCTACGATGATTTTCCCTTTTGGTATTTTTGCCGCCAGGCGTTCGCTGGTTTTTTTATCGACCACAAACGAATGCAGATCACGGTTATTGATCCCGATCATTTCAGCGCCCACCCCGAGCGCGCGCTTTAACTCCTCTTCATTATGAACTTCAACCAAACAGTCCATTCCCAAATCGTGCGCGGTTTTCATAAAACGCTTTAACTCGTCATCCTTTAAAATGGCGACAATAAACAAAATCGCACTCGCACCGCAGCTGAACCCTTCATAAATTTGATGCTCATGGATAATGAAATCTTTCATCAACGTCGGAAGATTTACAGTATCGCCGATGTCCCGCAAATAAGCCGTCTTACCTAAAAAATATTTATCTTCCGTCAAAACCGAGATCGCAGCCGCGCCGTTGTCCCTGTAGATCTTAGCGATCTTCAAAGCATCAAAATCCTCACGAATAATACCTTTGGATGGCGATGCTTTTTTGATCTCAGCGATCAAATTGACCTGTCCGGACTTGGCGATTGCTTTTTGAAAAATGTGATAACGATTGTGCTTCGCCTTATCAACGTTCTTCCTAAGATTCAAATAAAAAGCTTCTTTATCCTTAAGAAGGCTGCGTTTGTAAACAATGATCTTTTCCAGAAAATCATTAACCACGATGAGAAAATTCCTTTAACTGTTCCAACTTCTCAAGCGCTTTGCCGGTATGAATGGACTTGCGCGCGGCCTCAAGGCCGTCGGCAATGCTTTTGACCTTTTGAGCCGTATAAAGCGCGTAAGCCGCGTTCACAACGACAATATCGCTTTTGGGCCCTTTTTTCCCGTTCAAAATATCCATCGCGATTGTGACGTTATCCTCAAGCCCTTCACCGGTCAGATCCTTGTGCGACGCGCTGGCAACGCCCAATTCCTCGGGGCCGATGTCATAGGTCACGACATCTTTTCCATTAAATTCGCTGACAAACGTCCTGTCTGTTGTCGTGATCTCATCCAAACCGTCGTTGCCATGCACAACGAGTGCACGTTTCAATCCCAAATTCTTTAAGACCTCAGCCATAGGCTCGAGCAAATCACGGCTATAAACGCCCACCATCTGATGGGTCGCGTGCGCCGGGTTGGTCAACGGCCCCAGAATGTTAAAGATTGTTTTAACACCAAGGGATTTGCGGACCGTTGCCACATGTTTCATGGCCGGATGCAGATTCTGCGCAAAAAGAAAAGCAATACCGATCTTATCCAGGCATCGGCCGAGTTTTTTAGAATCCAAATTCAAATTAACGCCGAGCGCCTCCAAAACATCAGCGCTGCCGCATGAACTTGAGACCGAACGATTGCCGTGTTTGGCGACAACAACACCGGCACCCGCCACAACCAGCGCCGCAATCGTCGAGATATTAAATGTATCCTTATGATCTCCGCCGGTACCGCAGGTGTCCAGAACAACCTTGTGCTTGGTTTTAACTGGAATGACAAACTGACGCATGATCTCAACTGCGCCGGTGATCTCTTCCACCGTTGGGCCTTTGTCGTTTAAAGCCAAAAGATACTGGCTTAACTCATCCGGCGAAGCATTGCCCGACATAATAATCTTCATGACGTCGCGGACTTCCTCTTTGGAAAGATTGTAGCGGTTAAGGACTTTGTCGGTGTATTTGCGTAAGGATGTCGTCATTATAAACGAAGAAAATTCCGAAGAATGTTCATCCCCTCTTTGGTTAAGATCGATTCCGGATGGAATTGCACGCCCCATAACGGGAAAGATTTATGACGCACACCCATAATCTCTTTATCATCGGTCGTCGTTGCTGTCACTTCAAGCTCAGCCGGCAAAGTTTTCGGGTCAATGACGAGCGAATGATAGCGTGTCGCTTCAAACGGATTTTCAACGCCTTTAAATATCTCGCGATTATCATGAGTGATCTTGGAAGTCTTGCCGTGCATCAGTGTTTTGGCATGAATAATTTTTCCGCCGTAAGCATAGCCGATGGCCTGATGGCCCAGACAAACGCCCAAAATCGGGATCTTCCCCGCCAATTTTTGGATGATCTCAACGGAAATCCCAGCATCCTCCGGACGGCCCGGCCCTGGAGAAATAACGATCTTCGATGGCTTCATATCCTGAATCTGACTCAAGGTCAAAGCGTCATTTCGAAAAACCTTCATTTCCGCATTGAGCTCGCCGAAATACTGGACGAGGTTATAGGTGAAGGAGTCGTAGTTGTCGATCATTAAAATCATAGGGTACCTTAAAATTTAAAAGGTTGCTTCGCTCCGCCGCATCGAAACACCAGAGCTTCGCTCGCAATGACGTTTATTAGTATTTCTTTGTGTTCGGCATACTAAGACAAAAATAAATACAAATAGTCGTCATTGCGAGAAGCGAGCCTGCATTAAATACAGGCGAGCGACGAAGCAACCTTCTCAAGCGGTTTCTTTGCAAAAAATCTTTTCAACGCCCCAATCATTCCTTTTCTCTCCAAACCTTCGCACCAAGCCCTTGGAGCTTTTTGTCCAGATCTTCGTACCCGCGCTCAAGGTGATAAATGCGATGAATGTCTGTTCTCCCTTTAGCTGCCAAACCAGCAATGACAAGCGCGGCGGATGCACGAAGGTCGGATGCCATGACTGGCGCGCCGTACAATTGTTTAACGCCCTCAATGATCGCAACTCCGCCCTCCCGGCGGATCTGCGCGCCCATACGATTAAGTTCCGGGATATGCATGAAGCGATCCGGAAAAACTTTATCAGTAATAACGGTCACGCCCGGTATGATCGACATCAAAGCAGCGTACTGCGCCTGCAAGTCCGTCGGAAAACCAGGATGCGGATAGGTTGTCATGGAAACTGGTTTTAAATTCCTTCCCGGTTTGACATGAATGACATCGCGGCCTTTTTCGATCTTAACGCCGATCTGATTTAATTTATCAACGAGCGCCGAAAGCTGATGAATATGAACATCACGGATCGTAATATGGCTATGGGTCGCCGCAGCCATCAAAATGAACGTGCCGGCTTCAATGCGGTCCGGCGACATGCGGTAACTGACGCCTTCCAAACGACGGACACCATTGATGACAACGCGCGGAGTTCCATGGCCTTCGATCTTCGCGCCCATCGCACTTAAAAAATTCCCCAGGTCTTCAATTTCCGGTTCACATGCCGCGGACTCAATAACAGTCTGTCCGTGCGCCAAAACAGCAGCCATCATGACGTTGGCCGTTGCTAAAACCGAGGACCCGAACACACCGCCGAGATAAATATGCGCGCCTTTGAGCTTACCAACCACGTTGACATAACCGCCTTCCATGGTGGCCTTGGCGCCCAGAGCCAAAATGCCTTTCATATGAAGGTCGACGGGACGGACACCGATAATACATCCGCCGGGCATGGACACTTTAGCTTTTCCCAATTTTGCCAACAGCGGCCCCATCACGCAGAATGAACCGCGCATGGTCGAAACCATTTTGTAATCAGCAATATGACTTAACGTTCCGCTGGAAGTGATGAGTATTTTATCTTTAGAAATTTCAACGTTCTTGCCCAAGGCTTTTAAGATCTTAAGCATCGTCGTCGTGTCACGAAGCTTCGGAACATTCCTGATCTCGCAGGGCTCGTCAGTCAAAAGCGTTGCCGCTAAAATGGGCAGCGTTGCGTTCTTGGAACCGCTCACTCGAATTTCACCTTTAAGCGGCCTGCCGCCTTCGATCACAAACTTATCCATCATGACTCCTTTGTATAAAGCTATAAGCTGTAAGTCATAAGTTATACTAAAAAAATTTAAAAAATATCCATCGAACTTTTATTGCCTACAGCTTAAAGCTTACAACTTACAGCTTTTGTGCTGCGACGATCCTGTCCCTTTGCGCATGGTCTTTATGGAACTCTATATTAACAAAAGACCCTTCCCGGGTCAAAAGGTTCTCGAGGGATTTTCGCTGGCCGTCGCCTATCTCCAGAAAAAGCCAGCCGCCTGATTTTAAGACATGAGCGGCATTGGCAATCATATGTTCATAAAATTTCAAACCTGTTTCTCCCCCATCCAGCGCAAGCTTTGGTTCCATCTGAACATCCTGCGGAAGCTTGGCCATATCGGATGTTGCAATGTACGGTGGGTTCGAGATCAAAAGTGAAAAATGTTTCGGATAAGGATTGGCTGCGTTCAACCACTGCAAAACATCCGCTTCAATAAATTTTATACCGGCCAAAACTCTCTGCTCCTTCGCGTTATCAGCGGCGAGTTCTAAAGCGTCCTTAGAAATATCCACGGAAACAACACGCCATTTGGGATTGTGTTTAGTAAGCGCAATCGCAATGTTTCCGGATCCTGTCCCAATATCCAAAGCATAAAAATTTTCTTGTTCCTGCTCCATCCGTTTTAACGCCAACTCAACTAAGAGTTCAGTTTCCGGACGGGGAACTAAAACACGCGGATCGACCTTCAAAGGGATTCCCATAAATTCAGACTCGCCTAAAATATACTGCAGCGGTTCGCCTTTGGCCCGGCGGCGTTTGATCACATCTAAACTTTTGGTTTGATCTGCGGTTAATTTGTGCGGATGAAGATAGAGATCAATGCGGGAACACTTGAGGACATGCGTGAGGATCAGCTCGTCTTCGGTCATGTGTTTTCACGTGAGACGTAAGATGTTAGACGTAAGACGTAACGTCTAACGTCCCTCGTCTTTCGTCTTACGTTTGTGCTTTCTCTTGTGCCTCGCGCTCGGCCGCGATCAAGGCGTTGGTCAGTTCATCCAGATCGCCTTCCAGCACTTTTTCCAACTGATGAGTTGTAAATCCAACACGATGATCTGTGATCCTTCGGTCGGGGAAATTATAGGTACGGATCTTTTCGCTGCGATCGCCAGTACCAACTTGCACTTTGCGGGCCTCGGCCTGCTTGGCTGATGAGTCGCTTTGCATTTTATCCAAAATACGGGCGCGCAAAATACGCATCGCTTTCGCCCTGTTCTTTAACTGCGAACGTTCATCCTGGCAAGCAACAACTGTTCCCGTTGGTAAATGTGTGATGCGTACGGCAGAATCCGTTGTATTGACCGACTGACCGCCAGGGCCAGAGGAGCGATACACATCGATTTTCAAATCACTCGGGATGATGGTGAGCTCAACTTCTTCTGGTTCAAAAAGAACAGCAACCGTGGCTGCCGACGTGTGGATGCGGCCCGAAGCTTCAGTTTTAGGAACGCGCTGCACGCGATGAGTGCCGCTTTCCCATTTCAGACGTTTGGCCACATCTTTACCGCTCAAAGAAAAAACAACCTCCTTGGCCCCTTCCGCTTCACTCGGCACGAAAGACATGAGCTCAAGCTTCCAGCCTTTAACATCGGCATATTTGGAATACATACGGTAGAGATCGCCCGCAAATAAAGACGCTTCCAAACCGCCAGTGCCGGCACGGATCTCAATAATAATATCCCGCTGATCCGCGGCATCTGGAGGATGCAAAGCAGCCTCCAGTTTGGCCTCGATGTTTTTGAGTTGGGCTTCAAGCTCGGGAAGTTCTATCCGGGCAAGTTCAAGCAAATCTTTATCTTGCCTGGCCTGCAGGATGTCTTTGAGTTCCGTGATGTGCTGGCTGGTTTTTGTAAATTCCTTATGGAGCCCGACGATGGGCGTCAGGTCAGCGAATTCTTTGGCAAATTTCTGGTATTGCGTCTGGTCGGAAACAACAGCAGAATCAACTAACTTCTCTTCAAGCTCTAAGAAACGCTCTTGGTGTTTCTTAAGCTTAAGAAGATCATTTTCCTTTAGCATAACGCTTCTTGAACTTGTCGATGCGCCCGGCGGTATCCAGCAGCTTCTTTTCTCCGGTGAAAAACGGATGACACCGGCTGCAGATCTCAACACGGATGCTCTTTTTGGTGGCCCGAGTATGGATGACGTTCCCGCACGCGCAGGTGATGGTCGTCATTTCATAATTCGGATGAATATCAGCTTTCATGATTAAAACCTCCTGATTTCTAGCTATATATGTTGTTCGTAAATCGTTGTTCGTTGATCGAAAAACGAACAACGAACGACGAACAACGAGCAACAAGTGAGTCGATAATATACCCTATTTATTCATATTTTGCAAGAATTCTTCGTTCGACTTGTATTTCCCCAAACGGTCGATCAAAAGCTCCATGGCCTCGGCTGAATTAAGGTCATTGATGGCCTTGCGCAAAAGCCAGGTGCGCTGAAGGTCATCAGCTTTTGTCAGAAGCTCTTCATGGCGCGTGTTGGAACGCTTGATGTCGATGGCCGGATAAATACGGCGCTGGAATAAATTGCGGTCCAACTGCAATTCCATATTGCCGGTACCTTTGAACTCCTCAAAGATGACCTCATCCATGCGGCTTCCGGTATCGACCAAGGCGGTGGCGATGATGGTGAGGCTTCCGCCTTCTTCGATCGCGCGTGCGGTCCCAAAAAAACGCTTGGGTTTGTGAAGGGCGTTCGAGTCCACACCGCCGGAGAGTATCTTCCCGCTGTGCGGAACGACCGTGTTGTACGCACGGGCCAAACGGGTGATGGAATCGAGAAGAATAACCACATCGCGTTTGTGTTCCACCAAGCGGCGGGCTTTTTCCAAAACGATCTCAGCGATCTGAACATGGCGTTCAGCCGGTTCATCAAACGTTGAAGCAATGACCTCGCCTTTGACGCTGCGCTGCATATCGGTCACCTCTTCCGGACGCTCATCGATCAAAAGAACGATCAGAATAACTTCCGGATGATTGTGAGCGATGGAATTCGCGATCTTTTGCAGTAAAACCGTTTTACCGCTATATGGTGGCGCCACAATGAGTGCGCGCTGCCCTTTCCCGATTGGCGTCAAGAGATCCATGACGCGCATGGAAATTTCTTTAGGCTCAGTTTCGAGCTTCAGGCGCTCCTTGGGATACAACGGTGTTAAATTGTCGAAAAGGATCTTATCTTTGCATTTCTCCGGATCTTCAAAATTGACCGCCTCCACCTTCAAAAGCGCAAAATATTTCTCACCTTCTTTGGGCGGACGGATCTGGCCGCTGACGTTGTCCCCGGTCTTAAGGTCGAAACGGCGGATCTGCGACGGAGAAATATAGATATCATCCGGGCACGGAAGATAATTATAATTGGCGCTGCGCAAGAAACCAAAACCTTCCGGCAGGATCTCAAGCGTGCCTTCGCCGAACATCAGGCCTTCTTTTTCAGCCTGGGCCTGCAGGATCTTGAACATCAGGTCCTGTTTCTTAAGGCCGCTCGCCCCCTGCACGTTCATGTCGCGCGCCAACTTCGAGAGCTCGCCCATCTTCATTTCCTTGAGCGCTTCAATATGGATGTTCTTACCGTTCCCATTGCCGGGCGCAGGTTTTTTTTCCACCTCTGCCTCGACTTTATTTTCATCTTTATTTTCTGGTTTAACCTCTGACTTTGCCATGACTGGTATTCCTCCTTGAAATCAACGCGCCCTGGCCAACAGCCTTTGGGCGATCATGTGCGTTTGTTTCTGCGTTTCTTTTAAAGTTTTTCTATTATCAATGACTATATCAGCCATATTAATTTTTTGCCGCATGGGCATTTGGGATTTTATGCGTCTGAGGATTTCAGCACGGTTGATGGGTCGCTGGGCTTGCACCCGGCGAATTTGTTGGGACCTTGAGGCCTGAACAAGAATAACATAATCCACCCATTTGTGCCAACCCGCTTCAATCAACAACGGGGCATCCACCACCACCAGACGAATTCTTGTGTTTCGTTTTAGATTTTTGATACGCGCCTGCACCTCCTTTAAAATGACCGGATGAACGATCGAAGTTAACTTTTTTAATTTTCGCGGATCGCGAAATACAACGCCGGCTAATTTACGCCGGTCGATATCTTTACCGTTAAGGATTTTCTTGCCGAACGCGCGAACGACTATTGCGTACACCTTGCCCGTCGGCTTTAAATGTTCATGAACGAACTGATCAGCATCGATGACCTTGGCGCCTTTTTGCGCGAACATTCGGGCCACCGTGCTTTTTCCTGTACCGAGACTTCCTGTGAGACCGATGATGATCATTATATTTCACTGTCATGCCCGCGAAAGCGGGCATCCAGACGTGGATTCCCGCTTACGCGGGAATGACAATAATATCACTCCTTATAAATCTTCTCATATTCCAACGCCGAATTATCCCATGTAAAACGGCAGTCAAACGCGCGCTGGACAAGCGCTTTAAACTGCGCCTGATTGCGGTAGGCCCGGAGAGCCTGCTCAAAACAGATCACAAGTCCCTCAGTTGTATATTGAGAAAACACAAAACCATTCCCCGAGGAACGCAGCGCATCATATTGAATGATCGTATCCGCGAGGCCGCCCGTGCGGTGCACGAGCGGAATAGTCCCATACCGCAAACTGATCATCTGCCCCAAACCGCACGGTTCATAAACAGACGGCATTAAAAAGAAATCCGAACCCGCGTACGTCCGTCGGGCCATTTTTTCACCGAACGACAGCGACAAACCTATCTTCAACGGATATTTTGCCGCGCATGCCTCCAAAAGCTGATGATACCGCTCACCGCCGCTTCCCACGAACACCAGTTGCACGTCAAAACGCATGAGTTCATCAACGGCCTGGATCAAAAGATCCAACCCTTTCTGATGACACAAACGTCCGACAAAACCAAAAACCGGAACATCCGGCTTTTCAGGCAGGCCCAACGTTTTTTGAAGCAATGCTTTATTCTTTGCCTTGTTACTCCAATCCGATCCAGAATAATGAAATTCCACCAAAGGATCGGTCGCCGGGTTCCACACTTCATAATCAAGCCCGTTTAAAATTCCAGCCACGCCTTCCGGACGGGTACGCAGCACACCGTCCAAACTGCAACCGTACTCCTTATGCTGGATCTCAACCGCATACTGCGGGCTCACGGTGGTCACGCGATCAACAAAAATGATCCCGGCCTTCATCACATTGATCTGGTCATAAAACTCAAACCCGTCAATGTGAAAAAGTTCACGGTCCAAACCCAGGTAATCGTATTGTTCCTTCGGGAAAACCCCTTGATAAGCAAGATTATGAATCGTTAAAACAGATTTGACGCGTTTAAAAAATGGGTCCTTCTGAAATTTATTCTTCAATAACGTCGGGATCAAAGACGCATGCCAATCATGGCAATGGATCACATCCACCGGCTCATTCAGGCGTTTTAAAAGCCTCAAAGTTTCATGGCAATAAAAAGAAAATCTCTCCAAATTGTCCGGATAATCCCCGTCTTTGTCGCCGTAAATCCCGTCGCGGCCAAAATACTTTTCGTTGCCGATCAAATAAACCTTGATGTTCTTGCCGATCTTGGCCTGCGCCACTTCATTCAAAGAAAATGGTTTAACCTCATTAAGTTTGACTCCCTTATAATACGGCTTGACGATGATAAGCTCATGCCCTAGTTCTTCCAGCGCCTGAGGAAGAGATCCTGCCACGTCGGCAAGACCGCCGGTTTTGGTGAACGGTACAACTTCAGCTGAACAGAAGACGATTTTCATATGCGCGTTTGGCGTTTGGCGTTTGGCGTTTGGCGGCTATCTAAACCGCCTAACGCCCTGCGCCCAACGCCTTTCAAACCTTATCCATTTCTAACCAATTGCGGCCAACTTTGATGCTCACCGTGATAGGAACAGCAAGTTTCAAGACGTTTTCCATTTTTTCGCGCACAAGCGCGGCCATTACGTTTTTCTCATCCGATGGCACGTTAAAGACCAGCTCGTCGTGTACCGTGATAAGCATTTTAGATTTCAATTTTTTCTTTTGGAGCTCATCTTGAATATAGACCATGGCAAGCTTCATCAGGTCCGCGGCCGAACCCTGCACCGGCGTGTTGATCGCCTGGCGCTCGGCAAACTGCCGCAAACCGATATTCTTGCTGTTAATTTCCGGAATATACCGACGACGATTGAGGATCGTCGTTACATATCCCAATTCCTGCGCTTTTTTGATTTCCCCATCCATAAATGCTTTGACCCTAGGGTAACGCAAAAAATAACGGTCGATAAAATCCTGCGCCTCCAAACTAGAGACTCCCAAATCTTTGGCCAAACCAAAAGCGCTGATGCCGTAAATGATGCCGAAATTGACCCGTTTAGCAGCATTACGCATGGAAGCATCCACCTTGCTTTCCGGCACATCAAAAATAAGCCCTGCTGTGTACGCGTGAATATCCTGATCGTCCTTAAACGCCTTGATCAAATTTTCATCGTGAGCCAAATGCGCCAAAACGCGCAATTCAATTTGAGAATAATCCGCAGATAAAAGAACATCACTCTTGTTTAATGCGATAAAGGCCCGCCGGATCTCCCTCCCCATTTCTGTCCTGATAGGAATATTCTGCAAATTGGGATTATTTGAACTCAACCGCCCTGTCTCTGTTCCGGTCTGATTAAACGTGGCGTGGAGCCTGTTCGTTTTCGGATTGACCAGTTTGGGCAATGCGTCGATATAAGTAGACTTTAACTTGGAAATCTGACGATATGCCAAAATAAGCTGGGCGATCTCATGTTTGGCTGCAAGCCGTGACAGCACTTCTTCATCCGTCGAGAATCCTGTTTTTGTTTTCTTGATAACCGGCAACTTCAACCTGACAAACAACACTTCACTTAACTGTTTCGGGGAATTCAGATTGAACTCAACTCCTGCCATGGCATACAACCGCGAGGTCATATCCAAGATCCTGCCTTCGCATTCCTGGGATAATTTTGACAGCACTTGCGTGTCGATCTTAACGCCTTCATGCTCCATCGCAGCCAAGACCCATGTCAACGGCAATTCCAGATCCTGATAAAGCTTCCATAGGTCTTTTGCCTCTAAATCTTTTTTCATGAAAGGCGCGAGCTTTAAAAGCGCGGCCGTGGATAACGCGTGATCGCCTTCAGCTATAGCTTCCTTTAAATACTGCCAGCTCAATGCCGGAATATCAAACGCGGCCTGGCCTGATAACAGCAAATATCCAGCGAGAAGCGCGTCGAAAACGTCACCGTTAATTCTCTCTTGATTAAAAAAATTCTTTAATTCCTTAACGTTATAAGCTATTTTTGCCACGCGCTCGTCATTTAAAAGGGCTTTGACATGCGAAGCTTTGGTAGCATCAAGACTGACAGCGTCACTTCCGGCAGCAAGCCATATCCGGGTGCACTCCCCGGTTTCTTTAGAATATTCAAGCAGAACAGCCAAAGAACCATGCTGCTTGACCATGGCCTCAAAATTCTTAAAATCATCTGCGGTTTCCAATTGCCTAGTCTGTGCTGGAACATCCGCAGATGTTTTACCGGAAAACTCTTGTGCGAATTTTCGAAATTCTAATTCATTAAAAAGCCTGAACAGTTCTTGGCTATCCGGATCGTGGATCTTCAGATCCTCAAGGCTAACGTCGAGGGGCGCATCAGCTTCCAGCACTGCCAATCCCTTGCTAAAAAAAGCAGCGTCCTTTTGCGTAACTAATTTTTCACGCAATTTAGCCTGCTTGACCTCTTGTAAATGTTTATAAAGGTTATCCAGCGTCCCGAATTCATTGACAAGATTACGGGCCGTAACCTCGCCCACGCCGTTAACGCCAGGTATATTATCCGCGTTATCGCCGCATAAACCAATATAATCCGCGATAAGACTGGGCTTAATTCCAAATCGCTCTTCACTTTCTTTCGTCCCTAAAATTTTGTCCTGGCGAAAACTGTACATAGAAACTCGGTCGGTGACCAACTGGTACATATCTTTGTCATCGGAAGCAATGACGATCTCGGTCCCTTTATTTTTTAACTTTTGAGTGATGGTTCCGATGAGATCATCGGCCTCATAACCTTCCATCTCAAATACCGGAATGCGGTACGCCTCAATAACCTTTTTAATGATGGGGATCTGGCTGATCAGGCCTTCCGGCATCGATGGGCGCTGGATCTTATATTCCGCAAACTTTTCCTGCCGCCGCGTTTTTTTGCCGACGTCAAAACACACCGCCATGTGGGAAGGGGCATGTTCCCTTAAAATCTTGCGCAGGGTGCTAATAAAGCCATACACCGCATTCGTCGGCTGGCCTTTGGAATTGGCAAGCTCGGCGATCGCATAAAAAGCGCGGTAGCACAACGCATGGCCGTCAATGAGAAAAATTTTTGTCGCTGGCATCAGAAATCAAATCCAAAATCCTAAACCCTAAACTTCTAAACAAAATCCAATGATCCAATGTATCAATGATCAAAACCATATATTTTGAATTTTTGTCGATTGGAATTTGAATCATTGTTTAGAATTTAGAGTTTCGGATTTAGAATTTCCTGGAATAATGGTAAGTATCTGACTAAATTGTTGTTTGGCAGCTTCTTCGTTCCCTTCATCGATCATCTGCATGGCCGTTTCCACATGCTGAGCAACTTGCGTCTGACGGCATTGCCGCAAAGCTTCCTTCCGGGCTTTTAGAACTTTGGGATTGCTTGGGGCAAACGCCAAACTTGAATTAAACGCTTTTAAAGCATCTTGGGGCTTCTTTTCCTTTAAAAGCTCCAATCCTCGCAAATATTCTGCTTTGGCCACGCGTATTTGCCCTTGAAAATTTTGACGGGATTGCTGGGACGCCTGAAGGTTAAGCCGTTTTGTCTCGGCCTGCATAAACTTCTCCTTGAAATACGGAGCACTCAGATAAAGCTTCTCCAATTCCTCCCTTGTTTTTTTTGTCCATGGATCTACAGGATCCCCAAACTCAATGCGCTTCTGAAAAAAATAAATAGCCTTGACCAGATCCTGTTTCCTTTTATAGAAATATCCAAGATTGGTGTATGGAGGCAAATATTGCGGGTTCACTTCAATGGCGGCCAGATAACTTTTCTCCGCGCCATCCAGCCTATCCAACTGTTCATAAACCAGACCAAGGTCATTGAGATAGACACTATTTTGAGGTTCAAGCGAAACAGTTTTGTAGTAATAGGTTAACGCGTCTTGGTAATTTCCTTTAAGTTGCTCATCATAACCTTGGCGGTGATATTTTTCAGCAATATCGGAAAATAAATGAGCAAAACTGACTTCCTGAAAGGCAATAAGAGAAACGACAACGAGGAAAAACGCGGATATAACGGAAACCCTTAACTTATTCTTCTTCGCATTAGCAATGGATCGCGATGTGTCCTCCTTCGCTAAAGCTTCGGAGCGATTGCTGCGAAGTTTTAACGAAGCAGAACTTCGAAGCAATATTCTGCTTTTTGAGGAATAATTGCTGCGAAGCTGAATCATGGATTCGTTTCTAGAGCGAAGCAGAATAAATGTGTTAGGAGAATAAACCATGTTTTTATATTTGGCAAGCGTTTTTTGACGTTCGTTCAGGATTGTTCGATCCTCGTAAGTTCTTGGACACTGACATGCTCATCCAATAACTTTTCCTCGACTCCCCGAATATTCACTTTCTGTTGAAAAATTTCAAGGAGATTATCATATTGATCGTCCGCATTAAAAAAAATAGCGCCTGTCAAGCCGGCATCAGAGGCAAAGATCTTTTTGTAGACATTCTTTGCAGCGTCGAATTTTAAAAATTCACGTTCGCCTTCTTGAAGAAGGGTTGTCCCGAACCAAAACCCTGACAGATCATTTATTTTAAAACGCGTTAAACCAGAAGCCGAAACCTCCTGCACCGGCTGGCCAAGGATCTCCTGAGCCAGAGCAACGCCCTGCGCTTCAAGTTCTTCCCGGCAGATGGAATAATCGCTGGATTCAGGATTTTTAAACGTATTTAAAAATGCATCCACCAAATAAACATTTTTGAAATTGCTTTGAAACAGCGATGATCTCCCAGAGTCCTGAAGAAATTCAAGGCCAGACTCCTTAAGCGGGCGTGTATCCAAACGCAGGTCATCCAGGACCACCATCTCCGTTGAGAGAACCTTCCCGGACCTTAAACGGACAGCCTTAAGGTCGCTGTCCCCCAGGATCTCCTCGATAGGATTATCCAGCATCAAACGCACACCGTTCTGTTCCAAAAGCTGTTTTAATATACTTGTAGATTCCTCATCCAGCGCTCCACTCAAAAGATCCGCTGAAGATGAAGACATCACCAATTCCCGTCCATGGCTGGAAAGCGCGCAAAGCGTTCTAAATCCCAACAGAGAACTGACCTGGACGACGATCGTCTCAACGAACGGCAGCTGCTCGGCAATGCTTTTGACGCTCGCCAACCGTACAGCATTATAAACCCCGGTTTTATGATTACCCTTGATCTCCGGTAAACGCGGCGAGACAATATCAGCTAAAACTAAGATGTCGTATTCTAACTGTTCCTTATTTTCAAGTACGACTTGGTTGCGTTTGAAATTAAAACGCGCAACCGGCTGACCGGTGATGACACGGACATTATTCTCTTTGTAAAACGATTCCGGACGGAGAAAAACCTGCTTTTCTTTGATCTCTTTGGCAAGATATCTGAATAAGCGGTCGCGATCATACGGATAAAACGCGTCAGCGCTCACAAGCGTGATCAAGCTTTCAGTATCCGTCTTGCGGATCTCTTCAACGGCCTTGATACTGGCAGCGGAATTCCCGATAAAAACAATGTTCTTCATACTTCTACTCACCTCTGTCATTGCGGGACCCGAAGGGGCGAAGCAATCGCATCCTTCTTTGGGATTGCTTCGTTTCCTTCGGAAACTCGCAATGACTTAAGATAAAATTTGTTGTTTAAACGCTTCAACGACATTTTTCATGAGTACGACCGATGTCACCGGCCCAACGCCTCCCGGCACCGGTGTGATGGCGCCTGCCACCTTTGATACGGAATCAAAATCCACGTCGCCAACGATCTTACTACCTACCTGATTGATACCGACATCAATAACGACCGCGCCGGGTTTAATCCAGTCTCCTTTGACGAACGCAGGTTTTCCGATAGCGGCCACGACCACATCAGCTCGCCGGAGATGCTCCGATAATTTACCAGCTTCACTGGTCCCGGAATGGCAAACTGTGACAGTCGCGCTTTCCTGAAGCAATAAAAGCATCAACGGTTTCCCAACGATTTCGCTGCGGCCGATGACAACCGCTTCCTTGCCGCGTAAAGTGACGTTGGCAAAACGTAAATGTTCCATCACCGCAGCCGCCGTGCAAGGGATCAACTTCGTCTTCCCTAAAAAAATTTTACCGATATTTGTAACATTTAAACCCTCAATGTCTTTTCCTTCAACAACCAGATTGGCCAAATTCCCATAGTCAATATGCGAGGGCAACGGTTTGTTGATCATAATACCGTGCACGTTAATGTTACTATTGAGATCATCAATAAGGCGAATAAATTCTTGTTGGGAAACACTGGACGGCAAATTCGTCAGGCGGTATTCAATGCCCAAGGCCTCAGCGGTTTTTTTCTGGGAATTGGCGTACGAAAGAGCGCTCGGGTCATCCCCAGTCAGAATGCTGACAACAACCGGGACGCGGCCGGTACGGACTTTAAGCTCATTAATTTCCTTTTTCAAGGTCTCTTTGAGATGACCAGCTAAAATTTTTCCGTCTAAAAGGCGAGCGCTCATTGGTTTATTTTGACCATGACCAGTGCAGAGTGAAAACCCGCCAACAAAAGTTCGAGGGCGACCTCAACGTCGCTCATCAAATACGGGTTTCCGTGTTCCACCACAAAGGGCGTGAGTTCGACAACTTCATAACTTAACCGGCATATCTCGCGTGGCACTTGAGCTGCTTTTTTTGCCGCAGTCTTTTGCGCTTTCTTATCCAACTTACGGGCAGCCACGATGCCAAGATACCCTTGGGCATCTTCATCCACCAAAGCCAGAAGGCGCTCACGGATCCCGTGAGTTCTGGATAAAATCTTTTGAAATTTTGCTTCAACCGCCTTAGGCTTGTCCTTACCTAGAGAATACTGCGTTACCATAGCAATTAGCCCGGTGCCGAGCGCCGAGGACAACGCCGCAGCTGATCCGCCGCCGGGCACAGGTTCACGCGCGGCCAAACGGTCTAAATATTCTTGAAGCGTATGATCTTTGAACTTTTTCATCGAATGTGACGTTGGAGTTGTATGCTTGCGGACCGTCGGGATTAATGAATGTTACGGATATGAAGTCAAACGTTTGATAACATTTGTATCTTAACCGAAAGAACCTGCTTTTGCAATACCTTCTCGCGATTTCTATAGGACCGCGTCAAACGCGTTTTGAATGACCTCAATGCGCATTTTCCCATCGGCATTTTCCTCGATCGCGATCACATCAAAGCGCGAGCGGACATCAATATTTTTATGGTTTTGTTTCAAATAGGCCTGGGCAACACGGGTTAACTTGCGCTGCTTACGCCAGGAAACAGCTTCCTGCGGCGCATCATAGGACCGGCGTGTTTTAACTTCAATGAAACAAATGCAATCCTTATCGCGGGCAACTAAGTCGATCTCACCGAACTTAACCCGAAAATTCCGAACCAGGATCCGGTAGCCCCGTTTTTTTAGATATTCCGCGGCAAGCTCTTCTCCCCACTCGCCCAGTATTTTTGTATTCATAATGAACTCTGGATTATAGGTTGTAAGCTGTAAGCTATAAATGAAATTGAAAAATACGGAAGCATGCTGTTCCAACGCTTCCTATTTTCTTGCAGCTTATAACTTATAGCTTACAACTTATGACTTACAGCTTAACCTTAAACGTCCGCCGGTGGATCGGAGAAAGCCCATTCTCCAAAATAGCCTTACGGTGCGACACGGTGGGGTATCCTTTATGCTGCTTAAACCCGTACTGCGGATAAATGCGGTCGTATGTTTTTAAAATCCTGTCCCGATAGACCTTGGCCACGATCGAGGCGCAGGCGATCGAAAGCGATCTGGCATCGCCGTCGATGATGGGACGAAAAGGATACGGCAGATCAGACTTGAACAAAGGCCCATCGACCAATAAAAGCGTTCGCTTTTGAAATTCCGGCTGCGCTTTTTCCTGGGCCGGCAAAGATTCCATGAGCTGGCGTACCGCACTTGCCATAGCCAAAAACGTCGCCTGTAAAATATTATGGGAATCGATGACCGCTTCGCTCATGACGCCGATGCCCACATACGACTTTTCAAAGATCTCTAAAAACGCCCGTTCACGCTGACGATCAGTCATTTTTTTGGAATCATCCACCCTCGCAACGAACGAGGTCGAACGAAGGAGAATTGCCGATGCCACAACAGGCCCGGCCAAAGGCCCACGGCCGGCTTCATCAATACCAATGACACGCTCAAAACCAGCCAACCCGGCTTCGTTCTCAAATGTGAGCATAAAATTTCTACGATGTGGGGTGGTTCGACGTTCAAATTCTGTGGAGAGCGAAGCACGTAGTCGAACCATAAAAAATCCTGCACCAATGTGGTACAGGTGGAAAATTACGCTGCTGCGGCAGGGGCAGTTGCTGCTTCTTGAGGCGTATCTTTGCGAAGACGTGTCTTTTTACCGACGCGATCTCTTAAATAATACAACCGCGCGCGTTTGGTTACGCCTTTGCTGACAACCTGCACGCTTTCAATGACCGGAGAATGGATCGGAAAGATACGTTCAACACCTTCGCCAAATGAGATCTTTCTAACTGTAAAAGTGCTTTTACTACCATTACCAGTTTTCTTGATGATCGTTCCCTCGAAAGGATGGATACGCATCTTGCCCGCTTCCATAACCTTGACTTTCATTTTAATGAAGTCACCCACCTCGATCTCAGGAAGATCCGTACGAAAAAATTTCTGGTCGATCATTTTAATTTTGTCAATCGTTGAAGCTACCATATGCTTTCTCCTTAACGAGAGAGGTAAGAGGTAAGAGGTAAGTGATAAGAGGTAAGAAAAATTCTGTCGCGACAAACTTAACATCTAACGCAATAGTTCTTTTTACCTCTTACCTCTTACCTCTTACCTCTTACCTCTTTCTAATAAATCCGGTCTATTTTTTTGTGTGCGCTTTAAACTTTGCGCCTTCTGCCACTTTTGGATCTCAAAATGATTGCCCGATAATAGCACATCAGGCACTTTTATACCACGAAAATCTGCCGGCCGCGTGTACGTCGGGGCTTCCAAGAGATCATGCTCAAAAGACTCGGTTACCAGCGACTCCTGTTTTCCTAAAACGCCCGGGATCAAACGGGTAACAGCGTCAAGGACGACCATGGCCGGGATCTCGCCACCGGTCAGAACATAATCACCGATCGAAATCGATTCATCCACCAGATGCTCGCGCACGCGCTCGTCGATCCCTTCGTAATGGCCACAAATAATAATCAAATTCCGGTATTTTGTCAACTGTTTTGCGTGGGGCTGACTGAACGGTTTACCGCCGGGGTCCATATAAATAACGTGGGCTTTACGCTTGCCTTTGATCTTCTTAATGGCGTCAAATAACGGCTGCGGCCCCAAGACCATCCCCGGCCCTCCGCCGAACGGCCGGTCATCCACTTTTTTATGTTTGTCCTTGGTGTAATCGCGCAGGTCATGGACTTTAATGACGACCTTCTTTTTCTCTTGGGCCCGTTTGATGATGGACTCATTGAAAATAGCAGAAAACACGTTCGGAAATATAGTGATGATATCAAAACGTAGCATATTAAACGCCTACCAATAATTCGGATTGATACTTGGTTAAGAATTCTTTTTGGAACTCCGTGTAACGATCCTGAAGAATGGCCTCACGGATACGTTCCATTAATTTAACATAAAAATACACATTATGGTACGCTACTAAACGCAACCCTAAAATTTCTTCAACGTTAAATAAATGGCGTAAATAACTGCGCGTGTACTTGCGGCAGGTGATGCAATCACATTCATCATCCACCGGCGACAGGTCTTTGGCAAACTCACCGTTATGGACATTAACCTTGCCCTTGCTGGTAAAGGCGGTGCCGTAACGGCCGTAGCGCGTCGGAAGAACCGTGTCGAACATATCAATGCCCATGCCGACGGCCTTCACAATTTGATCCGGCATACCGATACCCATAAAATACCGCGGCTTATCCTGGGGCATGACCGGCATCAGCCAGTCGAGCGTTTCAAACATTTCCTTAACGGTTTCCCCCACCGAAACACCGCCGATGGCATAACCGTCAAAACCAATGTCAAAGATCTCGCGGGCGGATTGCTCACGCAGATCCTTGTAGGTCGCTCCCTGAATAATCCCAAAATTAAATTGGCCTGCCTCGCGCATTTTGGTTTTGATAAACGCATCTTTGGAACGCTGGGCCCATTCAGTGGTACGCCTGACCGCGGCGGAAGCGTGCTTTTTCTCTGACGGATACGGCGCGCATTCATCCAAAGGCATCACCATATCCGATCCGAGAACTTTCTGGATATTCATAACAGCTTCTGGGGATAAAAAATGCTGTTTGCCGTCGAAATGTGATTGGAAACGTACCCCTTCTTCCGTGATCTTGCGCAGTTTGGTCAAACTAAACACTTGATAGCCGCCGCTGTCGGTCAAGATCGGCTTATCCCAACTCATAAATTTGTGAAGCCCGCCGGCGTTCTCGATCACATCCAATCCCGGACGGATGTACAAATGATAGGCGTTTGACAATTCAATGGACGCACCGATCTCGTGCAGATCCTCGGAAGACAAAGTTCTTACCGTCGCGCGAGTCCCCACGGGCATAAAAAACGGTGATTCAATGTCACCGTGCGACGTACGGATAACGCCTAAACGAGCGTTGGTATTTGTGTCGGTTTTTTTGAGAGTGAAGAACATACTTAATTCCGATGGACGAGGGAAGATGGACGATGGACGATAAAAGTTTTTCGTTTTTCGTTTTTCGTCCTTCGTCCCTCGTCTATCGTCCCTCGTTAAATAATTAACATAGCGTCCCCATAACTATAAAACCTGTATTTCTCGCGAACTGCCTCGGCGTACGCGTACTTCATCAGATCCATCCCGCCAAAGGCGTAAACCAACATCAAAAGCGTACTTAACGGCAAATGGAAATTGGTGATCAAAGCGTCGATCATTGTAAACGAAAACCCGGGATAAATGAAAATATTTGTGCTCCCTTGGAGCATCCCTTGGAGCATCCCCTGAAGCTGCCCATTTTGGGCTACCGCTTCCAGCACGCGGCAACTGGTGGTGCCGACAGCAACCACTTTACGCCCGGAAGCTTTTGCTTTTTGAATTTTCAGGAGCGTTCTGGACGAGATCGAATAATCCTCCCAATGCATCGGATGCTTGGTGATATCTTCTGTCTCGACCGGCTTAAAGGTGCCGTAATTGATATGTAATGTCAGTGAGGCGATCGTGTGGCCTGCTTTCTTGATATTGGTTAAAAGCGGCTTGGTAAAATGCAATCCCGCCGTTGGCGCTGCCACCGACCCCGCCGGACGGGCATAAACGGTCTGGTACATCGTACGGTCGATCTTTTCATCGCTGCGCCGGATATACGGCGGCAGCGGCATATGGCCGATCTCGTTTAGTTTCCTGACAATATTCTTTTTGTTAAAACGGACGATCCGTTGTTCAAAATCCTTAAGCTGCGCATAAATGCCATCGGCAAAAATAAGACGCTCATCCATTTTAATTTTTTTTAACGGCCGCAATAAGGCCTGATAGGAATAATCATCGACCTTCTTAAGCAAAAACACTTCCACCGGACTGCCGTTTTTTTCGCGATGACCCAAAAGCCGGGCAGGAACAACTTTGCTGTCATTAACGACGAGCATACTGCGTTTGGGCAGGTATTCCTCGACATTTTGAAAAATATCGTGGCAGATCAACTGACGCGCACGGTCAATCACCATGAGCCGCGCTGCATCGCGCTTGGCTGACGGATACTGGGCAATCAATTCTTGGGGAATTTTGTAATCAAAATCACGTAGATTCATAACACAAACGTCATTGCGAGGAGCCAAAGGCGACGAAGCAATCCCCAAGTTGGCGATTGCTTCGCTCCCTGCGGGTCGCTCGCAATGACAAATATAAAATGATTTCTAAAATTTTAAGTTTAACACATCAAGGGAAACGATCTCAGCTTCCGGGTAGTAATGCCTGAGAATGGCTTTATAATCAAAACCTTTCCCTGCCATGCCGTAAGCTCCCCACTGACAAAGGCCAACGCCATGCCCCCAGCCGCGGCCGTAAAAATCTACATAATACCCTTCCATAACGATCTCGTAATTGTTGCTGCGAATATCGTTCGGTCCGATGATGTTGCGAAAATCCTTACCATTGATCGTGACAGACTCGCCTGTCCGCGCAATGATCCTCAAGGATTTGATACGATCGCTCGCATTGCGTTGAACAATAATGATGTCTTTGATAGGGCCGACCTTGTAACCGTTCGCGTTTAATTTGTTCTGGATATCCTTAAGGCGGAAATTCCGCTTCCAGTGCAGGTGCGGAGATGTCTGGCAATAAGGGCACACCACCCGCTTTAACGGCGGAAGATCGATATTCCAAACTTCATTCGCATCCTCTGTCATCCCCGCACAGGTCGCGTAAAAAAATGCGGGTAAAATTTTATCCCTGTAAACAAGCACTTGACCGCGAGTAGCATCAACGGCAATGCCAGTACGGAAACGCTCAGAATTTTTGCCGCCGTACACCTGGGAATAGATGTCGTTGGTCACGTCAAAACTTTTGGATCGATTCTGCTCCATGGCGTAAAGGGCATAGGAACGCGTGGCAACGGCCTGCGCTTTTATGGCTTCGATCGGCCATCGATGAGAGATTTCATGATACAAAACACCCTTGATGTATTGTTCAAGCTCCACGGTATTAATGACGTTCATGGTCTGATCAGGCATTACCATGATGGTGATGTGACCGCGAAAACGGCGTTTGTCAATGGAGATGCTCGCGTCACGGGCGGGCTCGATCGCGAGCCGTTTCGTCGGATACTCAATCCCTCCCACGGAAATGCCGGACTGTGCGGCCTTGACCGTTGAGTAAACGGATTCTTCCTGTTCTTTTAGAGTAAGGCCGCTCATTTCATCGATGAACGTGAACGATCCCTGGACCGCCAATTCCAAACTCTTGGCCCCTCTTAAAACCGAAACGCGGATTTGGCGATCGCTATCCTCGGACGAACGTGCAATGGAAATAAAGCGCAGTTCAATAGCAACAGCCGCCAGCACAATGGCCACCAAAAGAATATATTTTATTTTCGAGGCCATAAATAGGAGATCAGTGAAAGGATGATACTAAGAAGAATACATGTCGTGATTGGGAAATAAAAACTGAAGTTTTCTTTTTTGAGCATGATATCACCAGGCAGCCTGCCTGCACCCGGAATTTTACCCAACAAAAGAACAGCGCCGCCTGCAACAATGAGGATCACGCCGGTAAATACCAAAATCTTTCCTAATTCGCTCATCTATCCCTTCAATGTCATTCCCGCGTAAGCGGGAATCCAAAAACGAGTGGTTACCCGCTTTCGCGGGTATGACACAAATCAACGATATTAAAATAAATTCTTTTGGGATTCACGCTTGGGTGAGACGTTCGCTTTGATATGTTCGAGCGCCATTTCGGTGAGTTCTCGTCCCCGGGCCGTGCGTTTTAAAAAACCTGTCTTTAAAAGATACGGCTCAACGACATCCACGATCGTGTCGACTTCTTCATTTAAAGTGGCAGCTAGAGCCTCAATACCCACGGGACCGCCTTTGTAATTTTTGTACATGACCTGAAGGATCTTGCGGTCGAGCTCGTCTAATCCGACAGCATCAATACGCAGGCGGTCCAAAGCCGTTTGAACCAAACTCTTGGTAATACGCGCGCCGCCGGCATTCACTTGCGCGTAATCGCGGACCCTGCGCAGCAAACGGTTGGCGATGCGCGGTGTGCCGCGGGCCCGATGAGCTATTTCAGTTGCCGCATCCTCATCCAAAAGAACGCTTAATTTTTTTGCCGAATTGATGATGATCTGCGACAAATCATCGGCCGCATAAAAATCCAAATGATAAAAGATCCCGAAACGGTCGCGCAAAGGAGATGCCAAAAGCCCGCTTCTTGTCGTCGCACCGATCAAGGTGAACGGTTTTAAATTAAAATTAATGGTCTTGGCGTACGGGCCTTTATCGACGATAAAATCGATCTTGAAATTTTCCATGGCCGGATACAAAAACTCTTCAACCGTCTTTGATAACCGGTGGATCTCATCAATGAATAAAATATCCCCACGTTCCAAATTTGTCAGGATACCAATAAAATCTCCGGCCCGCTCAATGGCAGGGCCCGAGGTTACCGTAATGCGAGCGTTCATTTCATTGGCAATAATATTGGCCAAAGATGTCTTGCCCAACCCCGGCGGGCCGGAAAAAAGCATATGTTCCAAGGGTTCTTTACGCTGCTTGGTAGCCTGTAAAGCCACGTTCAAATTGGCAATGAGTTCCTTTTGGCCCACGAAATCTGAAAGCCGTTCGGGGCGCAGGGAAAGACTGACCACCTGGTCCTCTTCGGTCTCCTGGTTGAACACTATGCGTTTAATGTCATCCGTCATGATCTGTCGCCGGAGGTTCGTTATTATTTTCGGTCCTATTTTCGGTATTATTCTCAGGGCTCCCTTGTGAACTATCATCAGAGTTAACCGGGGCCACATTATCTTTGTTACGCATCACCTGAATGTCTTCAAACATCCGTTTTTGGATGCAAATAATTTCTTTAAGCCGGATCAATTCTAAAACCGCCATAAACGTGACGACCACTTCCATTTTATTTTCAGCTTTACTGAAAAGATCCGTTAAGCTCAAACTTTCGTGCTCAACTAGCATGTGCAGGATGGCATGGATCTTCTGTTCAACGGTGTATTCTTCTTGCGTGACCTCATAGGTGCTTCGCTCAGGAATTTTTTTAAGGGCTTGTGAAAGCGCATTGATAAGGTCGAAAAGCGTGGCCTCAATAAAGACCTCTCTGGCGTCCTCCTTAATACCATCCATCACTGCCTCATCCACCAGCCGCGGGAAAAAATCCTGGCGGCGGCCTTCTTTATCTTTGAGCTGCTCGGCGATCTCCTTGAATTTTTTGTATTCCTCAAGGCGGCGCACCAATTCATCGCGAGGATCTTCCTCTTCCTCCTCTTGAGCCAAGGGGTCCGGCGGCAAAAGCATTTTTGATTTGATGTGCATCAAGGTGGCAGCCATGACTAAAAAATCACCAACGACGTTTAGGTCCAGCGTCTGCATCGCCTCAATATATTCCATGTACTGGTCGGTGATCTCGGCGATAGGAATATCGTAGATATCAATATCATTTTTCTTGATCAAATACAAAAGCAGATCAAGCGGCCCCTCAAACATCTCTAAACGAAGTTTGTATCCCATAGCTCCCTTATTTTTTGCTCTCTACAGCTTCTACGGATGCTGCGGCATCTTTTTTGACGGCTTCAAAATGAAATTCATTACCATCGAGAAGATTAATGCCAGTTAGTTCTCCATTCTTATAAGTGCTTTCGAATTTCAGCTTCCCATTCTCATAAAATTCTTTATATAATCCATCTATCTTCGGGTCTTTTTCACCAGTATATATCGCCTTCTGTTTTATTTTCCCATTATCGAAATAAATCTTATATTCCCACCTATTAAAGCCATCCAAATATTTATACTCTGCTTTTAGCTTCCCGTTCTCTAAATAATCTTTCCTAACGCCGACGGGAATCCCATCCTTAAAAAACATCTGGTACTGAATTTTGCCAGTATCATAATAACTCACGGTTTTACCGTTTCGCTTGCCATTTTTGATACTTGTTTCATGTTTTAACCGGCCATTCTCATAAAAATCTTCATATGGTCCATACCATGCTTTCCCATCCGACTTCCCTTTTTGTTTTAATTGGCCCGACTCGTAATAGTTCTTAGTATCTGCTATTGGCTTGCCTGCCTTGTATAAGTATTCCTGATCAACATTGCCATTTTTACCATAATGTTTTGCTACTCCCGATGGAACGGACTGCTCATAGGAGAATGCCCACTCTAAATCGCCCTTGTCATTGTAGGTTCTATATATCCCATTAAACTTTTGGCCAATTACTTTTCCATCGTTTATTAATTTGCCATTTTTATCATAAGTCTTTAGTAACCATTCATTTTGATCAGTAATATTTTCAATGACTTTAATATTCCCATTTTCATAAAAACTTTTGCTTTCTCCTTGAGACAAACCATCTTTAAATTGGATTTCTTTTGCCAACTGACCATTTTTATAAAATCTCTTATAAACCCCATTCTTTGGCTTATGATTTTCATCTAAAAACAGGCCTTCTTTATAAACCTGCTCTTCCCACAACTGACCATCGTCGTAATATATCTTTACCAAACCGTCAATTTTTCCGTCCTTATAAGTTAGCTCCTGCCATAATTTACCATTGCTATAATATATTTTCTGTGAACCATCAACTTTTCCATTCTTATAATTTACTTCGGATTTCCCTAAATCAGGATATAGTTGATGACATTCAGAACAACCTTTTTGACCACAATTCTCGCTTTTTGGATTCTCAGCATAAGATAAATTACATAAGATGAAACAAAAAACGAAACCAATCAATGTTTTATTGACTGGTTTAGTCCATAAATAATCTTTTGTAATCAACATAATGTGTCACTTTCACTTATTAAATATTTTGAAGCATTAAAATACAACTTCCCTGACTTCTGCCATGGTTTTCTGGGCGATCGTTCTGGCCTTTTGGGCCCCGGCATGCAATATCTCCAAAATTTTTTTCTTATTTGATTCCAACTCCCGGCGCTTTTCACGGATGGGTTCTAATTTTTTGATCAAAATGTCCGCGAGTATAGTCTTAGCATCAAAACATCCTTTTTGAGCCTGGCTGCAGCCGTCATCAATCTCTTTTTTCAATTCTTCCGATGCAAAGGCATCAAAATAACGATGCACGTTGCATTCGACCGGATTACCGGGATCAGATTTCTTCAATCGCTTTGGATCGCTGAACATTCCTTTGACTTTGGATTTAATTTCTTCTGGGGAGTCAGACAGATTAATGGTATTTTGATAGCTTTTGCTCATCTTGCGCCCATCGAGACCAGGCAACCGCGGCGTTGGCGTCAAGATCGCTTTGCAATCCGGAAAGACTTCTTTTTTGTAAATAAAATTAAACCGCCGGGCGATCTCACGGCAGAGCTCCAGATGCGGCAGTTGATCTTCGCCGATGGGAACAGCGGTCGCTTTATAAAGCAATATATCCGCTGCCTGCAAAACCGGATAGCCTAAAAAAGCATACGTTTGCAAATCGCGGGTCGTGATCTCACGAAGCTGCTCTTTATAAGTAGGATTGCGTTCCAGCCAGCCTAACGGAGTTAAGCACGAAAGCATCATGTGCAATTCAAGATGCTCAGGAACTTGGGATTGGATAAATAGAATGGATTTCTCCGGATCAATGCCGCATGCCATCCAGTCGATGGCCATGTCGATCGAGTTTTCGCGGATGCCTTTGCTCTGCTCATACTCACCCATGAGCGCGTGCCAATCGACGATGCCGAAAATGCAGGAATTTGTTTTTTGCAGCTCGATCCAATTGTCCAGCGCTCCCACCCAATGCCCAAGGTGCAATTTTCCGGTCGGACGCATCGCGCTAAAAACAATTTTGCTCATGATGATTTAAACCCTCAGGCACTTTGGGCACCGTGCGGTTGATGGGATCTACTCTTCAAGCTTACGGGCGATCTCTTCGATCTCGTAGACCTCAATGATATCGCCGGCCTGGATCTCTTTAAAATTATTAAGCGTGATCCCGCACTCAAACCCTTCGCCCACTTCCTTGACGTCGTCTTTGAACCGTTTCAAAGATGAGATAACACCGGTGAAAATGATCTCTCCATTACGTAAGATCTCGATGCTGGCACGGGATTTGACTTTTCCTTTTTGGACATAGCAACCCGCCACCACGCCGGAACGGCTGAGCTTGAACACCTCGCGGATCTCAACGCGGCCCAGGAAGTGGCGTTTGATCTTGGGCGCCAAAAGGCCTTCCAGGGCCTGACGCAGGTCGTTCACCGCGTCGTAAATGATCCGGTACTGACGGACATCCACATCCGTCTTAGCCAATTCCTCTTTTGCCTTGGGATCAATGCTGATATTAAAGGCAATAATGATGGCATTTGATGCCTTCGCTAAAAGTACGTCGGACGTATTGACATCACCTACGCCAGTGTGGATAAATTTGATCCTGACTTCATCGCTGGGAATCTTTGTCAACGAATCCCGGACCGCTTCCAGGGATCCTTGCACATCAGCTTTAAGGATGACATTTAATTCCTTAACCGCTCCCTTTTGGATACTGGCATATAAATCTTCCAGAGTGACGCGCGTCTGCGAATTTAATTTCTGTTCTTTAAATTTTTGCTGGCGGTCGGAAGCAATTTCACGGGCCTTTTTTTCATCTTCGATCACATAAAACATTTCTCCAGCCTCGGGAACTTCCGGAAGGCCAAAAACCTCAACCGGCCTGGAAGGCCCTGCCTCTTTAATGGTGCCCCCGAGGTCATTGAACATGGCCTTGATCTTGCCGTAATTGGGGCCGACGACAACAAAGTCCCCTTCGCGCAAGATCCCACCCTGCACGATCAAAGTCGCGATGGAACCGCGGCCGCGGCTCAAGTGCGCCTCGACGACGATACCACTGGCCTTCTTGTCATAATTGGCTTTAAGTTCCAAAACTTCAGCCTCCAAAAGGATCATATCCAAAAGATCATCAATGCCTTGGCCCGTTGTTGCAGAAACAGCGACGACAATGGTCTTGCCACCCCAATCTTCCGGCATCAGGTCATGATCTGCCAATTGTTTCTTCACCCGTTCCGGGTCGGCATTTTTGCGATCGATCTTATTGAGCGCGACAATGATCGGCACATTCGCGGCGCGCGCGTGATCAATGGCTTCTTCGGTCTGAGGCATGATGCCTTCATCGGCTGCGACAACCAAGACGACCAAATCAGTAATGTGCGCGCCACGGGCACGCATGGCCGTAAACGCTTCGTGACCTGGGGTATCCAAAAAAGTAATAGTGCCCTTAGAAAGCTCAACGGAATAAGCGCCGATATGCTGCGTGATCCCGCCGTGTTCACGGTCCGCAACCTTAGCGGTACGGATACGGTCCAAGAGCGATGTCTTCCCGTGATCGACGTGGCCCATAAAAGTAACGACGGGCGCACGCGGTTTTAAAAGATCCGGGTTCTCTTGTTCTTTTTTATGGTCTAAAACGATCTGCTCTTCTTGAGTTTTGACCTTCAGTAAATTAAAACCAAAATCATGTGCCAGTTTGGTGGCGATCTCTTCCCCTACGCTCTGGTTAATATTGGCAAAAACGCCTATCGTCATAAGTTGCTTTAAAACAATGTTGATTTTCTGGCCCAAACGAACCGCCAAATCCTTAACGGAGATCGGCACTTTGATCTCAATATCCACCAAAGGCCCGGTTGCAACAGGAAGAGATGGCGCCTCGACCGTTGCCTGATTTTCGCTTCTGGTATCGGTTCTCGTCGTAGAATGCGTACCATGCCCGACATCCGGGCCGCCCGGCCTCTTGCGTTTTTTAACAAGCGGCTTAACTGTGACAAAAGGCTCGGAACTTTTGACAAATTTCTTTTTGATTGGGGAAAACCCATAAGCCGGCGTGTCTATTCTAGGAGCAACTGGTGGCGGAACTACAGAAACTTTAGGCGCAATATCAAGGGTCGCAACGGATTTAGGAGCGGCTTCTTTAGGTTTCTCTTTAACCATCTTGGGAGCAGCTTTAACTTCCTCAATAGCTTTTTTAATGACCGGTTTTTCAGAAGGAAGCTCCACCTTCTCAACAGGTTTTTCTTTCGCGGTCTTTGCTTTGGCTTTTGCAGCCTTCTCAGCAACGGGTTCTTCTATTTTTGGCTTTGCCTTTGACGGCTTGACCGTTTTTGCTTCTTTACCCTTAACGTCTTTGCCTTTTTTATCTTGCGCCTTCTGGGGTTTTACGGATTTAGCGGCTTTTGTTTTTTTCTTGGCGTCCTTTTCGTCATCCAGCATCGCTTTCGTTTTTTTGCCGATGCCCTGTTTGGCAAACTCATCACGCAAAACAATTTCAACGACGACATTAAGCTCCTGCGCTTCGCCTTTGGCCTTGAGCTTAAGCGTCTTTAATTTCGCAAGGATCACCTCTTCAGTGATCTTTAATTCACTGGCTAAATCAACAATTCGCATACAACGCCTTTATCCTTTCAAGAACAACATTATACAACAATTACGTCTCTTCTTCTTCGACGTCATCTTGTGTTTCAGCATCAACCTGGGGCTGCTCGCCTTGAGCCTCTTCCAGTTTTTGTTCCGGCGAGACGTTCTCTGGCGTCTCCTCGACATCTTCAGCATTCTTTTCTTCCCATTGCTTGGCTGAATAAATGTCCAGGTCCCAGCCGACAAGCTTGCCGGCCAAGCGAACGTTCTGGCCGTATCTGCCGATCGCCAGCGACAACTGATCTTCAGCAACGATAATATTCACTTTCTGATCGTTGGAAATGATCTGCATTTGGGAAATTTCGGCTGGCGAAAGGGCGGCCTGGATGTATTCCTTGATATCCGATGAATATCGCACAATATCGATTTTCTCACCGTGCAACTCGGAAACAATATTCTTCACACGAGACCCGCGCATACCAACGCAAGCACCGACAGAATCAATCTTGTCGTCTTTGGAATAAACCGATATCTTGGTGCGCTCGCCGGGGTCTCGCGCAATCGCCTTGATCTCAATAATGCCCTCATAAATTTCTGGAACTTCAAGCTCGAAAAGGCGCTTGACAAAATTCGGATGGGCGCGCGACAGAACGATCTGCGGGCCTTTGATATCTTTGCGCACATCCAAAACATACGCGCGGATACGGTCTCCCTGGCGGAATTCTTCTTTGCCGGATTGCTCGCTGCGCGGGATGATCCCTTCCGCTTTGCCCAGGTCAACAATGATGTTGCCGCGTTCAAAACGGTAAATGCCGCCGTTGATGATCTGCCCAATGCGCGCGTGATATTCATTATAGATCACATCTTTTTCTGCCTCACGGATCTTTTGGATGACCACCTGCTTGGCGGTCTGCGCGGCGATACGGCCGAACTCGTTGGAACGGATCTCCTGCGTGCCGGCATAAGCGCGGATCTTGCCTGTCTTGCGGTCCAGCTTGGCAGTCACCTCTTCCTCTTTGCCGACCGTCAAAACTTTTTTGGCAGCGGACGCGACGGCAGCTTCGACGGCTTCGATCAATATCTCTTTGTCGATGCCTTTATCGCGTTCCAATTGTTCAAGGATAGCTAATAATTCTGTTTCCATGATTTTCCCTTCCTGATTCTTCTTCGCATTAGAAATGAATCACGATGTGCTTCGAAGCAATCTTCTGCTTCTCGAGGAATCATTGCCTGCCCGCCACCGCACATACTTACTGGCAGGCGGGCTGCGAAGCTCAATCATTGATCCGTTGCTAGAGCGAAGCAGAATGACTTCTCCCCAGGCGGTTCTTAAACCGTTTTAAAAGACCTGCACGGCCTTTAAAATATTGCCCATGGGTATTGTGATTTCTCCGTATTTTTCTGTTTCGATGAAGACACTGTCATCGCGGACTTCTTTAAGAACACCGGTGTATTCGTGTTTTCCTCCCAAAGGGACTGTCAGAAGAAAACGAATTTCCTGATGCAGCACCCTCAAAAAATCTTTGCGCGTTTTAAGCGGCCGATCCAGGCCAGGCGATGATAACTCCAACGAATATCCTTCGGCGACCGCGGCCTGGTTGTCAATAGCCTCAACCACTTTACGATTAAGGTACGAACACTCTTCCATTGAAATTCCGCCAACAGGCCTGTCCGCGATGATCTGGATTGCGACCTCGCCGCCCTGCTTACGCACATTGAGTTCTATCAAATCCACGCCCGCTTGATCAAAAAGTGGTTGCGCCAAAATCAAAAGCTCTTTTTTCAATTCTTCAGCAACAAACATAACGCTCAAGCTAAAACTTCCTTCATTTTACCGACCAACTGGTCCTTAGCCACGACCGTCACCTCGCCCGTTTTGCGGTTCTTTAACTCAACGGACCCTTCAGCCAATTTACGCTTTCCGATGATGACCTTCCATGGAATGCCGACCAGGTCAGCGTCGTTGAACTTTCGGCCGGCGCTTTCATCACGATCATCCATTAAAACATCAAAACCCGCAAGGCCTAACTCATCATAATAACGCATCGCGAGCGCCATACTTTCCGGGTCGTTGCCCTGCAAAGGCAAGATCTCGACGTCAAACGGCGCCACTTCTTTGGGCCAAATGATACCGGCGTCGTCGTGGCTGGCCTCAATGATCGCAGCGATCATACGGCTGACGCCGATGCCGTAACAGCCCATGATGATGGGTTTGCGTTTGCCGTCCTCATCCAAATACATAGCCTCGAACGCGTCGCTGTATTTTGTCCCCAACTGAAAAATATGGCCCAATTCAATAGCAATTTTCTTTTCCAAAGTTCCGGTTGAACACTTCGGACATTTTGTATGTTCACGAAAATCTTCTTTGAGGCCATGGGCATGGCCACACGACGAACACTGAACAACAAAATCTTCGCCGATAGGAGCAGTGATCAGAAACTCATGTGAAAGATCTCCGCCCATCGCCCCTGAATCAGCTTCAATGATGATCGGATTTAGACCGCAACGTTTAAAAATTTTATTATAAGCGCCGTACATCAACTGATAATTTTTGTTCAATCCAGCCTTGTCGCGGTCAAAACTGTAAGCATCTTTCATAATGAATTCACACGCACGCACAATCCCAAAACGCGTACGCAATTCATCCCGAAACTTTGTCTGAATCTGGTACAGCGTCACCGGTAACTGCCTGTACGATTGGACATAAGCATGCACGAGATTTGTTATAACTTCCTCGTGCGTCGGCCCCAGGCACATCTCTTTGCCCTTATTATCCTTGAAGCGGATCATGACCTCAGCAAGGGTTTTATCGCGCCCCGTGCGCTGCCATAATTCCATCGGCTGCAGGCACGTTAAAAAAAGTTCATGGGCGCCTGCCGCATTCATTTCTTGACGAATGATATCCTCGACGCGTTTAAGAACCCTTAAACCCAACGGCAAATAGCAGTACACCCCAGCGGAAAGCATGTGCACTAATCCAGCCCTTAACGAAAGCTGGTGGCTTATGGCCTCAGTCCCTACCGGAATCTCTTTAGATGTCGGAATAAAAAATTTTGACCACAGCATATCAAACCTTTTACACAAATAAATCTTCGGGCAGCGGGGTATTATATTTCACAAACTTGTGATAGCACGACGGCTTTCTTTTATTGGTGATCCAATCGCCAATAACACTACCATTAGTATCGATTTTTTCCTGCTTGAACGTAAATATATCCACAAGATCGAACTTGCCGCCTTCTTTGGCAGAAACCAAATCAGTAATATTTGTAATACGGCGAACCCCGTCCACATAAAGCTCTGAATAAACAATAAGATCGATTGAATTAGCAAGCTGTTCCTGGATCTGCTCGCCGCTTAAGCGGATACCGGACATGAGCATCATCGTGATCATACGGTTAAAACATTCTTTAGGAGAATCCGCGTGAATGATCGCGAGCGAACCCGCATGGCCGGAGGAGATCGACTGGACCATGTCCAAAATCTCATCTCCGCGCACCTCGCCGATGATCACGCGGTCGGGGCGCATACGCAATGCATTGACGAACAGATCACGAATGCTGACCGCTCCTTTCCCTTCAATGTTCGAAGGCTTGGCTTGCAGGGAAACAACATGTTTCTGCATGAGCCGCAACTCAGCCGTATCTTCGATCGTAATAATGCGTTCATGATCCGGAATATGACGGGACAGCACGTTAAGAAGCGTTGTTTTCCCGCAACCAGTCGCTCCGCAAAACACAACATTTAACTTCGCTTTAATGGCGGCAACAAGGAGCGCGGCCATCTGCTTATTTAACGTCTGTTTTTGGATCAAGTCTTCAACCGTCGCAAGCTCACGTAAATATTTTCGGATCGTCACAACCGGGCCTATGAGCGCGCACGGCGGCAACAGCACATTCACGCGCGCGCCGTCCGGCAAGGAAAAATCAACATAGGGAGATGATTCATCCACGCGGCGGCTGGTTGTTGCTAACGTTAAAATTTTTTGAACGGTATGCATCAGATCATCATTGTTCCTGAACTGAACGCTGGAAAGCTCGATCTTGCCGTTACGCTGGATGTAAACTTGCTTGGGGCCATTGACCATGATTTCAGTGATTGTCGGATCCTCCATCAAGGGACGAATCGGCCCCAAACTAATGACCGCACTCACGAGTTCACGTATTAAAGCCGCCCGTTCATCAAAAGTTAATTCTAACTTCACTTCCTTGCAAAGTTCAACAATAGCGCTGTCAACGAACACTCTCAGATGATCTTCGCTCATCTTATCTTTAACCTGTAAAAAATTGGTCCTTGAGATCAGATAATGATGGATCCGTGCTTTGATTTCGTCGTGTTCCATTGGTTTTCATATCCTTTCGCTAAAACAAATTTAATGTGTTTTATTTTAACTTATGGAACAAGGCGATGCCAGAAATTTGTCAGTTTATCAATAATACCGATACGATCAAAATCGACATAAAAAATGAACAAAGCAAGCATAATGATCAAACTGAAGCCGACGCGCATAACTGCGTCTTCCACTTTAGGGGCAAGGGCCTTGCGGCGAATTTTCTCAATGCCCAAAAGCAGTAAATGCCCACCATCCAAAGGAATAATGGGTAACAAATTAAAGATCGCCAAACTTGCGGAAATAACCCCAACGATATGCAACAAAAAAGCGAAACCAACGGAAGATGCATACTTGATCACGAAAAAGATGCCCACGATCCCCATCGCTTCTTTGGGAGAACGCAAACCGATCGCCATTTCATAAAGCCCTTGACAGGTCTTAACGGTGATATCCCACAGTTCTTGGGCTGCTTTGACCAAAGCTTGCCCGGGACCGTAACGGACAATGACCATGTCATCTGCCGATTTAATCTTGACCGGTGAGATCCCCACCCGACGGGTAGTATGTTCTTTGCCAAAAATATCTTTTTGCTTATACTCTTTGGGTGAGATCATAATGGTAACTTGATTCCCCTCACGTTCGACCAAAAATCTTAACTCCGGGCCAGTCGAGGAAGTAACATAATCCTGCATGTCAGGCCAATTGCCAATCTGTTGATCATCGATCCGAATAATCTTATCATTAATATGCAACCCTGCCTTCTGAGCGGGAGAACCTTCCAGGATCTCTCCCACCTGCGCCACGACTCTTTTAGAAGACAGATCCATATCTACGTAACCTGTCATGAACACGACCCAAAAACACAAATAAGCAAATATAATATTGACCACCGGACCCATGAGCACGATCAGTGAACGATGGCCAACCGATTTCGAAAAAAATTCATCGGAAGCGCCCTTGCACTGGCTGCGCTCATCACCGGCCATTTTGACATAACCGCCCAAAGGGATCGCGCACAGGCGAAATTCCGTACCGTTTCGAACAAATGAAAACAATTTCTTTCCGAAACCAAGGGCGAATTGTTCAACCCTAACGCCTAATTTTTTAGCTGTGATAAAATGCCCCCATTCATGCACAAGAATGAGGACACTTAAAACAAGAATAAAAATGATCATATCCATTATAGGTATTCCCTTGCTTCTGCGCGGGACCACAGGTCCGCTTCCAGAATAGATTTTAAATTCGGGTTACGCACGATTTTATGTTTTAAAACCACCTGTTCAACAACTTTATAAATCCTGGTGAACTTGATCGTTCCCTTGAGGAATGCCTCCACCGCTTCTTCATCAGCCGCGCTTAAAACACACGGTAACGTCCCGCCCTGACGGGCAACGTGCAAAGCCAAAGCCAGCGATGGAAACTTTTGCAAATCCGGTTTTTCAAAATTCAAACACTTAAGTGTACAGAAATCCAGGTCCTTCAATCCCGTGGCCAGCCGTTCGGGATACGTCAACGCATACTGGATGGGCAATCGCATGTCGGTGACACCCAGCTGCGCGATCACCGACCCGTCATTGAATTCCACCATCGAGTGGATGATGGCCTCCGGATGAATGAGGACTTTAATGTCATCCGCTTTTAACCCAAAAAGTCTTTGGGCCTCGATCACCTCAAACCCTTTGTTCATGAGCGTGGCGGAATCAACCGTGATCTTGGCCCCCATTTTCCAGCGGGGATGGTCCAAAATTTGCTTCACCGTCAGACGGTCAAATTTTGAAACTGGCACTTCCCGCAACGCCCCTCCGGAAGCTGTCAGATGAACGCATTTTAATTCCTGCCGGCTCTCTCCCTCGAGGCACTGAAAAATGGCGCTCTGCTCGCTGTCGATCGGGATGATGCGCGCCTTATATTTCTTGGCCTCGGCCATTAAAATATGACCGGCAACGACCAACGCCTCTTTATTGGCCGGCGCAATGGTCTTGCCTGCACGGGCAGCTGCCAAAAACGGCGGCAATGCCGCGCTTCCACGCATGGCCATCACAACAATATCCACTGTTGGCAAAGAAGCGATCATCGACAAATCATGATCGACACTGAAAACCTTTATCTTCTTTGGATCTAAATGCCGTTTTAAATACGCAATGCCACCGTCCGCGGTTGCGACATAAGCGGGAGCATACTGACGAGCTTGCCTTAAAAGCAACTCATGGTTCTGATACGCCGTTAAAGCAACGACATTAAAACGATCCTTAAATCGATCAATGACCTTTAACGTATTAATCCCGATGGATCCCGTGGAACCAAAAATCGCTACGTTCTTTTTTTTCATGGATGGATATTAATGAATACTGTCCAATGTCGAACTGATATACAAATAAAATGCCGGTGCCGAAAAAAGCAAACTGTCGATGATGTCCAAAACCCCTCCCATACCCGGCAATAATTTTCCAGAATCTTTCACGTTACAATCGCGCTTAATCAAGGATTCGGACAGATCGCCCAGCTGGCCCAGGCCGCCGAAGAATGCGCCCATCAACGCCACATGGATCATCGAAAAATGCGGCAACTCCGGTAAAAACGAGCGGCAGGCAACGGCCGTAACAACACTAAACAAGAAACTTCCGGCTGCCCCTTCAACAGATTTATTAGGGCTCACTTTAGGCAAAAGCGGATGCTTCCCGAAACGGCTGCCCACCAAGAGCGCTCCAATATCGCCAGACTTGGTCACTAATAAAATAAATGCCAAAAGTTTGACGCCATCAACACCCGGCAACAGTAAACGTATCTTGACCAAAAAACTAAAGAACCACGAAACATACAAGACCCCAAAAAGGGTCGTCGACAAACCAACAATGGCATTGCGGCTGTCGGCACGCCTGAACTGCAGCATCATGATCAACAAAAAGCCAACGACGATAAATAAAAGTTCCCAATTTTTTGTCAGCTCAAAATGAAAGTAGATGGAAAGCGGAATCAAAAGGCCGATCAAAATTCCTGTATAGCTGTAAATTGGAATGTCCTTCTTCTTAATCAGATAAAAAAATTCATACAATCCGCCGATGGTCAATACGCAGATAGTCCCAATGAACATATAATCATTGATGACCGCAAAAATGCTTAAGCCGATCATCATTGTTGAACTGATAAGGCGCGCTATCCCCATCCTAAAAACCTCTTCTTTATTATTTCGCTTCTAAACCGCCATAGCGTCGTTCACGACTTTGAAAATTCGCAATCGCTCGACGGAATTCAGATTCATCAAAATCAGGCCAAAATTTCTCAGTGAAATAAAACTCGGCATAGGAAAGCTGCCACAAAAGAAAATTACTGATCCTCTGTTCTCCCGAAGTACGTATCAAGAGATCCGGGTCCGGCAGGCCTTTTGTATACAAATAGTTACTAAAAAGTTCTTCACTTAATTGATCCGGTTTAATTTTATTGGCCTGTACATCTTTAACGATCTCGGTGATCGCATCCAGAATCTCCATACGTGACCCATAATTAAAAGCCACATTGACAGTCACGGTTGTGTTGTTTTGCGTCAAACGCGTTGCTTCTTCAAAGCCTTTAACAATCTGATCCGGGACACCTTTACGACGACCGATGAATTGCAACCGGACACCGGACTCATGAAGCTTTTTGACCTTTTGATTAAGGACCGCGATCAAAGTATGCATCAGCATACTGACCTCATTTTCCGGACGGTTCCAATTTTCCGTCGAAAATATATAAATGGTCAGCACCTTAATGCCCATCTTAATGGCTGTTGCGATCGCCTCTTCAACGCGCTTGACGCCTTCCAAATGCCCTTGAGTGCGCGCAAGATGGCGAGCCTTGGCCCATCGGCCATTGCCGTCCAAAATGATCGCGACATGTTGAGGAATTCTACGCTCCGCCATAAAACACCTTCGCTTAAATTCGAAATTCTAATATTGAAATCCAAAACAAATTTGAATATCTAATAATCAAACAGTTGTGGTTTGGAATTTTGAATATTGTTATTTCAAATTTGTTTCGTATTTAGGCATTCGAATTTCGAATTTAAAAACTACCAGACACCTTATAAATAAAATGGGGGACTTTGCAATCCCCCACACGCACAGATACCCTCAAAAATATAAATTCTAAAACGACCGTTAAACGCTAATTGCTTGGAACCGTCTGATTGACCTGCTCTGTCACCGGCGGATTGATCACTGTTTTTAGCTGCTCTTCCAATGCCGTCTTTGCCCTGGAAAGGCGTTCAAATTGGTTTTCCAGATCCTGATTAAAACTTTTCTGCTCTTTTAAAACAGATTGGATCTTCGCAAATTTTTCTTCGTTGCTCTTGAGATCACTTTCCAGCTGTTTTATTTTGGAAACGCTAGTAACAACTTTCTCCTCAGCGACCAGACGATTATAACGTTCGGCCTCTAAAGTCTTGACGATCTTGGTGGCCTCGTGCTTATAGTGCACAAGCACGACAACCAAAACACCCACAACAATGCACCCTAGGAGCGCTATGAAACCAAAATTCTTCACAAAATTCCTGTCCATTAAAAGATCCAGCAATAACCCAGGTTTAATCCGACGCTTCTTGCGCTTTCTTTTTATCCGTTTTCGGTAAAATCACAATCTCGACACGGCGATTTTTTTGACGGCCTTCCTTGCTATCGTTCTCGTCAACAGGACGATATTCGCCGTAACCAATCGCAGCCAAACGTTGCGGATTAACACTCTGTTCCGTCAAATAGTGAAGGACACTTAACGCCCTGTGAGAAGAAAGTTCCCAATTGGATTTCCAGCTGGAATATTTGATAGGAACGTTATCCGTATGGCCCTCGATCCCCACATCTAAATTGGGGACAGTGCCGCTCAAAACACTGACAATTTTATCCAGTTTCTCAAATGATTCTTTTTTTAATTCCGCTTTACCGGAGTCAAACAAAACCTCTGACACAAAAGTAATAACCAATCCCTTCTCCAAACGCTCAACCGTTACTTCTTTGTCAGCGATCTCACTCTTCAAACGATTTTCCAGCTCTTCCTTGGCCTTTTGCAGCTCGTCGATATCACTCTGTAATTTTGAAATCTGCTCAACATCATTGCGGCGACCTTTTTGAAAAATGACTGTACATCCTGATGCTGTCAAAATAAAGGCTCCAGCCAATAAAAAGCTAAAAATAGTGAAAATTTTACGTTGCATCCAATCCTCCTTTTACCAAAACCCTAATCATTTACTTTTTTGTCAGGATTAGGTCAACACATTAACATAGGGACTGTTTAAAGTCAAGATTTTTGGCTGACTTCCCCTACCCTAACCCCTTATCTGACAATAATTTCATCCCGTTTGGAACCGATCGAAATATACTTGATTTTCACCTTCAAAAGCTCCTCCATACGGTTAATATACCGCTGGGCATTGACCGGTAATTCTGAAAAAACGCGGATTCCGCGGGTTGAATTCTGCCAGCCAGGAAGCGTTTCATAAACCGGCTTAGCTTTATTTATGGCTTCGTAATCATGGGGATAATCTTTGAGTATCTTTCCTTTAAAGCGGTAAGCGTTGCAAATCTTGATCTCTTTAAGGTCATCAAGGACATCCAGCTTCATGATCGCAAGCTCGGTAGCGCCATTAATGGTCAAGGCATAACGCACCAAAACAGCATCAAACCAGCCACAACGGCGCGGACGGCCGGTGGTCGAACCAAACTCTTTGCCTTTTTTGCGGATCTCATTGTCTAACCTTGAGGAATATTCCGTCGGGAACGGACCTTCTCCCACGCGCGTTGTATAAGCCTTGACCGTTGCCAGAACTTTATCGATCTTGGTCGGTGGCACCCCGCTTCCGGAACATACACCCGCAACACAGGAGTTGGATGAGGTTACAAAAGGATATGTCCCGAAATCGATATCCAAAAATGCCCCTTGCGCCCCTTCAAAGAGAATGGACTTTTTCTTCTCAATCTGTTCATTTAAGTAAAGGGCTGTATCGCAAATAAAAGGCTTCAGCTTACGCCCATACTCCAGATACGGTTTGTAAATCTCCTCAAATTTATACGCTTTATGGCCGAATGCCTTGCGGAAGATCTCATTTTTTTCCGACAAATTATCCTGCAGCTTGGCCTTAAAAACTTTAGGGTTAAGAAGATCGATCATGCGGATCCCGCACCGCGTGACCTTATCCGCGTAACAAGGGCCGATCCCGCGGCCGGTCGTCCCGATCTTATTTTTGCGTTTTTTCTCTCGCAGACCGTCGAGTTCATGATGATAAGGCATAACAACATGCGCGTTGACCGCGATTTTAAACTGCGCCGGCGCTATTGTAATACCCCGTTTGCGAAGGCCTTCCAACTCGCCCAACAAGGACTGCGGATCGATCACAACCCCATTTCCGATCACACACACCTTATTGCGGTGCAGGATCGCCGATGGGATCAAATGAAAAACATATTCTTCATCGCCAACGATGACCGTATGCCCGGCATTGTTGCCGCCTTGATAACGGGCAGTGATATCGACATCTTTGGAAAGAATGTCGATTAATTTACCCTTACCTTCATCGCCCCACTGGGCGCCAAACACTACGATATTCATAGGAAGACCTTTGTTATGGATTCAATGGACACAAGAGTTCCTTTTTTAACATAATAATTCCAAAAAAACAACATTAATATTAATGAAAAATGTACACGAGGCTGCTGCCTAAAGCAATAAGCAGCGCTGAAAGGACAACCTTGACCATCGATGGCGCTTGATGCACCCAACGCGAAAATAAATCAGATTCAACCAAAAGAAAAATTCCTAAAAATGGAATGACAAACATAAAATTATAAACCAAAAGCATAAGAAAAACTTCAAGAGTTTTGCCGGGAACAAAAAGATAGTTCGAATTAATAAAAATATACGGATTAGCCGGCCAAAGAGTGCTTAACGCGGCCAAAATAACAGCGGTGGCAATTGTGATGATCAAAATTCTTATATCGGACGTTCCTTGTTCATACGGCCCCGTCACAAACGGGATGACAATCGAATGCCGCTCCCTTAATCGTGTCAGCCCCCACCAATCTCGAAGGTGAACAGCGCCGCAAACAGCCAACAAGACCCCGGCAAAAACATAAAAAAATCGTCCTGCCGCAAAAAATTGTTTCGCAGATAAAATTTGCATAAGTACGCCCATGCTAAACAACAGCAATGAAATATAAAAAGTGGCAATAAAAAATGCTGCGTATTTAGCAGCATTCATCCGACGCCTGGCGAATTCAAAAACCATAAGTATAAAAAAAGAAAGTGCCGCCAACAAACAGGGGTTTACCGCATCGACTAAACCAAAAATAACGCCTTCAAGCATAGCGGTCCTGTGACTAAACGTTCACGGTCTTAACAAGAAGCACGTTCTTTGTCTGACGCAGTTTCTCGATGACACCTTCGGGGATGGGGCTGTCGACGTTGACAATGCTTACGGCAAGTCCGCCCTGTTGTTCACGTCCGAACGTGATCCCGGCAATGTTGATGTTGGCGCTGGCCAAAATGGTTCCGACCGCTCCCACAATACCGGGTTTGTCATTATTATTAATGAAGAGCATATGCCCGTCGGGAATGGCCTCGACGTAGACATTGTTGATCTTGACTATGCGCGGCTGGTTGTTGCTGGAAAGCGTTCCCCACATCGTGAACGTCTCTTTGTCGGTCTTGATCTCAGTGCTGATACGGTTAACATATTCCTCTTCTTTATTCGACTGGATCTCCTGGATATTGATCCCTCGCTCCTTGGCCATGTCGAGTGCATTGACGGAATTGACCGATTCTCCGAATACAGGCGCCAAAAGACCTTTGGTGATCGCCATCGTGACTGGCACCACTTTATGGGCAGTGACCGCGCCGCTATAGGTGATCTTCACGCTCTGCAAACGGCCCTGAACGAGCTGCGAAAGGCATTTGCCCATGCGTTCGCCCAGATCCATATACGGCTCGATAGCCTTGAATGCCTCTTCACTTAACGACGGAAAATTGGCGGCATTACGGATGCCTTTGCCCAAAAGTGCATCACGCACGGCATGCGCGATCTCGATGGCAACATTCACCTGCGCTTCGGACGTGGACGCACCTAAGTGCGGTGTCACAACCACGTTATCAAATTTTAAAAACGGTGAATCCGATGGTAAAGGCTCTTGTTCAAAAACGTCCAACGCACAACCGGCAATGCGTTTTTCCTCCAACGCTTTAACAAGCGCTTTCTCATCGATGATTCCGCCGCGCGCACAATTGACCAAGCGCACGCTTTTTTTCAAAAGTGCGAATTGCTTATCCGAGATCATGTGATTGGTTTCAGCGCTCATCGGAATATGAATGGTAATATAATCAGCAACTTTTAAAATCTCATCAAGCTCCAGGACATCGATGCCTTTTTGAGCCGCGACATCACGCGACAAATACGGGTCATAGGCTTTAATGTTCATTCCAAAACCCTGCGCCATACGCGCTACCGTTGAGCCAATCCGACCCAAACCGATCACGCCCAAAGTTTTTCCGTAAAGCTCGACGCCGTTGAATTTATTGCGGTCCCATTTGCCGGATTTCATCGACATATACGCTTGCGGGATGTTGCGGGATAACGCCAGAATCATGCTCATCGTGTGTTCTGCCGTCGAGGTTGTGTTGCCCGCAGGAGTGTTCATGGCAACGATGCCGCGCTTGGTCGCAGCCTTAAGATCCACGTTATCCAACCCGACGCCGGCACGGCCGATGACCCGCAACTTCTTGGCTGATTCGATGATATCAGCGGTAACCGTCGTTCCGCTGCGAATGATGAGCGCATCGTAGTCACCGATAATTTTTTTAAGTTCTTCCGGAGGAAGGCCATATTGGCAGGTCACTTCAAATTCCTTAACGGCTTTAAGAATAGCAATGCCTTCTTCAGCCAACTTGTCACTAATGAGAATTTTCATTACGAAAACCTTTCAAATGTTGTTCGTTATTCATCAATCGTTGTTCGTGAATACGATGAACGAACAACGAGCAACGAGCAACGAACAACGCTTAACTATTAAACACTTTTTGTGCCGCGGCAACGCCTGCACCCAGCTCAAAGGCGTGCCCCATTTTCTTCAGGACCTTTTCCAAACAGGCGATTCCGGTGACGATATCGAATTCATCGATCATTCCCATATGAGCGATGCGGATCGTTTTGCCTTTGAGTTTATCCTGGCCGCCAGCAATCGTGATGCCGTATTCGTCGCGCATGATCTTCATGAGCTTCTCTCCGTCGATATTAGACGGCAAAGAGATCGCGGTCAGCACATTTGAATAACAGGACTCATCCGTAAAAACCCTCAAACCCATGGCCTTTGCCGCTTCGCGCGTGGCCTTGGCCATCAAGGCGTAGCGGGCGAACAATGTTTGCAATCCAACACCTTTGATCAATCGGATCGCCTCGTTAAGTGCAATAATAATACCGATGGCAGGCGTAAACGGAGTGTCCACTTTCTCAGCCGCTTTCTTGGCTTCGCGCAGATCAAAATAGTAACGAGGGCTCGTTGACTTTCCAATGAGCGCTAACGCCTTGGGGCTAACACTGATCATGGCCAAGCCCGGTGGAAGCATCAAACCTTTTTGCGAACCAGTGACCACAACGTCAATGCCCCAGTTATCGGTCTGGACATCCTGGACACCCAAACCGCTGATCGCGTCCAAAACCAAAACCGCATTGGATTCACGGACAACTTTGGCGATCGCCTGGACATCCGGCGTCACACCCGTCGACGTTTCGCATAATGTAATAAAAACCGCTTTAATGTCTGGTTCGGCTTTCAGAAGTTTTTGGATCTCTGCTGCGGTCACGGCCTTACCCCATTCCACTTTAACGACCCGGGCATCGGCCTTATAGACCTTGCAGAGCTCCGTCCATCGCTCGCCGAATTTCCCGCCCTCGACAGCGATCGCCTTGTCCCCGGCGGAAAGCAAATTACAAACGGACGCTTCCATCGCCCCGGTTCCTGAACAGGTCAAAAGGTAAACATCGTTTTTGGTTTGAAAAATATATTTCAAACCTTCAATGGCCTCTTTGATCTCATTCTGAAATTGCGGCGTGCGGTGATGGATGATCGGCCGGCCCAGCGCCTCGCATACCGACGGAGGAACCTGGGTTGGCCCCGGGGTCAACAACAAATTCTTTTTCATGACGACAATACCTTTCTTGAATGGAAACACCTGACACGGTTGTTTTATTTTTTATTAATAGCGTTAATGCCGGTGATCACTTGATCGACCAGGCCATACTCTTGAGCCTCTTGGGCGGACATAAAAAAGTCGCGGTCAGAATCCTTTTCAATGCGCGATAAGGGTTGGCCGGTGTGTTTCGCTAAAATTTTATTAAGTTCATCTTTCATCCTTAGAATTTCTTGGGCCTGAATATGAATGTCACTCGCTGTTCCTTGTGTTCCACCCCATGGCTGATGAATCATGATGCGTGCATTCGGAAGCGAAAAACGCTTGCCTTTGGTTCCCGCCGTCAAAAGCACCGAGCCCATGCTCGCCGCTTGGCCAACACAAATGGTGCACACATCAGGCTTCACATACTGGATCGTATCGTAGATCGCGAGCCCGGCAGTCACTGACCCACCCGGAGAATTGATATAAAGATAGATGTCTTTTTCACGGTCGTCGGACTGTAAAAAAAGTATCTGCGCCACGACGAGATTGGCAACCACATCATCAATGGCAGTACCTAAAAAAATGATCCGTTCTTTGAGCAAACGGGAATAAATATCGTACGCGCGCTCGCCCTGCCCGCTTTTTTCAATGACCATGGGAACTAAAATAGATGCTCTTTCTGAACTCATCACATAACTCCTCTCATTATTTACGATGAAAGAGGGACAAAGGACGATGGACGAAAAACCATCTCATTCTTTTTTTTCGTTCCTCGTCTATCGTCCATCGTCGATCGTCCATCATTACTTAACTTCCTGCCAACTGGCTTCCTTCAAAAGAAACTCCATGACCTTTGTCATGATGTTGTCATTTTTGGTCGTGGAGGCGATCTTCTCAACTTTGGCGATCTCGCCAAAAAGCAGATACACCTTCACGTCGCGTTCGACAGCCTCCTTAAGCTGCTCGCGCAACTCATTTTCTTTTTTCTGGATCTCCGCCTCAGGCATACCGTGAGATTTATAATGCTGGCGCGCCTCATGCAAACGATAGTCCATTTGTTTCATTAGAAGCGTTTGAGGGATCACGAACTTAGTTTCTTTAAGAAGAGCGCCCACAATTTGATGCTCCACATCCATGCGGTTCTGCCGATCCTTATCCATCTCTAATTGACGGGTCAATGCACTTTTAAATTCCACTAAATTCGGAAAACCCAAACCATGGGCAAACGCGTCGTCCATCACAACTTCCTTATCCTGGCCCTGGCCTTTTTTAAGGATATCCAAAGTTTTATTGATATCTTCATCGGTGACCTTGGAACTTTTACGCTGGATCTTAATGCCCTTATAATTCTTGACCTTGATCTCCGGACGGATATCAAGCTTGGCCGTGAACGTTAAAATACCGTCTTTTAAATTCACGTCAGCAATCTCCGGCAGATCAATGGGATCGATCTTTTCCTTATCAATCCCTTCGTGATAAACCTCCGGGATTAATTTTTTGATCGTTTCCTCCTGAGCCATCTTGCCGTGGGTAGAAACCAGAACATTGTGGGGGACTTTTCCCTGACGAAAACCCTTAACTTTTGCCGCTTTGCCGATGGCTTCGTAAACCTCTTCCATCGTCTTATTAACCCTATCTTTAGGAACTTCAAAACGAAGTTCTCTTTTTAATGCATCGACTTTTTTAACTTCGACTTTCATCTACAACCTTACCTTTCTTTTTAATATCCAGCCAATACATAATATAACTATTTTTTTACTTTCTCTCTGCGATAAACAACTGCGGCAATAAACCACGAAGTTATTGCTAAAAGAGCAGAAATAATATCGATGTAAGCATTCTCTATATGAAACAACGAAAACAAAAACGGCAATAACGCAAAAAAGCCTCCTATAGAAAATTATTTTTGCTACTCAATCTCATTTTTGCCTCCGTTATACATCAACTCTTAAAATATAAAATCTGCATACTTCTCATCACATCGTAAACTTCTCACCCAAATAAATTTTTCTTGCCTTGGGGTCATTGATCAGATCCTGCGCAGTACCGGATATCAATATCCGCCCGTCGGCCACCAGATACGCGCGGTCGGTGATCGAAAGCGTTTCGCGCACATTATGATCGGTGAGCAAAATCCCCAAGCCCCTCTTTTTCAAATCTTTGATAATTTCCTGCGCTTCAGCAACGACGATGGGGTCGATCCCCGAGAACGGTTCGTCCAACAAAAGAAAGGACGGATTAGTGACCAACGCGCGCGTGATCTCCAAACGCCGGCGCTCTCCGCCGGAAAGTGTGTACGCCCGGCTTTTCGCCAAATGCGCGATGTTCAATTCCTCCAAAAGCGATTCCAGACGACGTTTGCGTTCCTGAGGGCCGATCTCCAAAGTTTCCAGGACCGCCATGATATTTTCCTCAACGGTCAGCTTGCGAAAGATCGAGGACTCCTGCGCCAAATACCCCATTCCAAGACGGCAACGTTCGTGGATCGGTTTTTTCGTGATGTCATCCTGGTCAAAAATGATCTGCCCTTCATCAGGCTCGACAATTCCAACGGCCATATAAAACGAGGTCGTCTTGCCCGCGCCGTTAGGGCCCAGAAGCCCGACAATCTCGGAACGGCCGACCGTGATGCTCAACCCGTCCACAACTCGACGGCCATTATAGGTCTTCACCAAATTTTTTGCTTCAAGCAATCTCATAAATAAAAACCTTAGCGTGTTACGTTTTACGTGTTAAGGCAACCTCTAAAAATTGACTTCAAGGGATCTTAAAATTTTCCAGGCTCGTCGAGATTGAAATCTCGTTATCTGACTAAAAGTGAATTATTAGAGGTTCCCTTAAGTGTTAAAAAACCTGGAGGTGACACGTAACACCTGACACGTTACACAAAGCGTTGACGTTACTCCCCGCCTAAACCTTTAAAAATATTTTTTCCGCTATTATTCTGGTCCGTCAGATCAAAAACAAGTTTTGGGCTTCCGGAAAGCGTCATTTTCTGCGTGAGGGCGTCATACACCAATCGATCCGAGTAACTCACATTTTCCCCCTGATGCACGGAAACATTACCGATACAAACCAATTTCTTGATGCTCTTGGCCTGCTGGTCAAAATACACTTCCATCTTATCAGCCTTGAGCTGCCGGCCGGTAGACACGTCGGTCGCGACCACGTTCTCATTAAAGACCGCCGACTGTTTGGCCTGGTCCATTTCCATGGGCCCATCTGACGTGATCGTAATATTCTGCGAAGGTTTGATTGCAGTCGCTTTAGTCGACACACGCGCCTTAACATCTTCTTTAATGGACGCAGTTTTTAAATTCGGATGAGCGGTCATGCCTTTGCCAGTGACGTTAAGCGCATCATCGGTGATCTCGACTGGATCTTCGGTCGTCACCGTATCCTCATTACGTTTCCAATCCAGCGTGTCGGTCGTCAGCTGCGCGCCCTTTTCTGAAGTAATGACCACATCTTTTTCCAAATGGACATTACCGCTGGCCTTATCAATAGAACCTGTCCTCGACGTCAAATTAACGTTTTGATCACTACCAGAAGTATCGCTTTTATCAGCATAAGAATTGGCGTTCACATTGGTGATGTGCACGGTGTTATCGGAAATATTCGCCTTGTCTCCCTTGATGTCCCAGGATTTAGTTCCGCCTTTTGTATAACCGTTCAAGTTAAACCCTTCAAACTCCTGCTGGATGGCGGCATCTTTAGCGGTATTGGAAACAGTGTCTTCAGCGTACACTAAAAGAGAACTTGATAGCATCGTCACTATACACATGACCGTCATTGCGAGCGACTGAAAGGAGCGAAGCAATCGTAAAGAACTCTGAGATTGCTTCGTCGGCAAATTATTTTGCACAAGCCTCCTCGCAATGACGCCTAATTTATACTTTATAATGTTCATCATTGATTACTCAAATTTTTTTAAGAATTTCTGGCCAAAGGCCTTGAGCTTTAAGGATCATATCGACGATCTCTCGAACCGCCCCTTCTCCACCAAGGCGCTTGGTCGTATAATGCGCCGCTTTTTTAACATCTTCGACCGCATTGGCGACCGCCACTGCAAACCCCACGCGTTTTAAAATCCCGATATCCGGAAGGTCATCGCCGATAAAACAAACAGCACTATCATGGATCTTAAGCTTTTTGATCAGTTGCGTGTATGCCTTGATTTTGGGAAGGACGTCCATGTACACATGATCAATTTTCAGATCTTTCGCACGAAATGCAACCACTTTGGAAGCCCGTGCAGAAATGATCGCCACGTGAAAGCCGAGTTTTTTTAAAAGAACCAGGCCCAAACCATCCTGCACGTTGAAATTTTTCAGCTCATTGCCTTTGCTGTCATAAATGATCTTGCCATCCGTCAACACGCCATCGACGTCACAAATGAACAATTTAATCTTTTTCGCTTTCGCCTGTACTGACACTTAAACCAATCCTGCTTTTAAAAGATCTTGAACATCTAGAAGTCCGACCAGTTTACCTTTCATATCCACTACCGGAAGTTCATCAATGCGTTTCATTTTCAAAACATCAAAAGCCTCGGCCGCCAGTTTATCCTGACGGATGGTCGTCGGCTTTTGGGTCATCACATCTTTAACTTTTCTCATCAACAGGGCCGGGTCCTCTTCAAGATGCCGACGCAAATCACCATCGGTAAAGATCCCCTTGACCTTACCCATTTTATCTACAACACAAGCTGAACCACAACGGGCTTTGGTGATCGCGAAAAGCACGTCTTTAACTTTCCGGTCCTGAGAAACTTTGGCGAACTGATGCCCCTTGCGCATAATATCTTCAACTTTTAAAAGCAGCCGGCGCCCCAAACTTCCGCCCGGATGGTTAAACGCAAAATCTTCTTTGCGGAATCCCCGACGGTCGATCAAACAGGCGGCCAAGGCATCTCCCATGACCAAAGTCGCGGTCGTGGAGGCCATCGGCGCCAAACCCAAAGGGCAACCTTCCTCTTTAACTCTCACGTTTAAAACTACGTCGCTGTGTTTGGCAAGCGTCGATTTGACATTACCCGTCATGGCGATCATTTTAACGCCAAGCTTTTTGACCAGCGGCAAAAGGCGGATGGTCTCCTCAGTCTCTCCACTTTGCGAAATAAGCAAAAGGACATCGTTGCGTGTCACCTGGCCCAGATCACCGTGCACGGCCTCTGCGCTGTGTAGCCACATCGATGGCGTTCCCGTCGAGGAAAGTGTGGCTGCAATCTTGCGGCCGATAATGCCGGTTTTTCCCATGCCGCTCACCACCACGCGCCCACGGCATTTGGCAATGAGCTCAACCGCGGCTTGAAAATTCGCATCAATGCTTTTGGCCAGCGCCTTAACGGCCCTGGCTTCAATTTCAATCACTTGTTTGGCGCGTTTGAGTGTCATGATTTAGTCCTAAGTTATAAGCTTTAAGCTATAGCAAAATTTCTACAGCTTAAAGCTTACGACTTACAGCTCTACATTACCTTCTGTTCTTTACCACCTTATCAATGGCAATCAAACTTTTTAACAACGACTCGAGCTTATTCAGCGGAATCATATTAGGTCCGTCCGACAAGGCTTTCGACGGATTGGGATGCGTTTCTAAAAAAATTCCGTCACAACCGGCAGCAACCGCGCAACGACTCAAAAGCGGAATATATTCGCTCATTCCCCCTGACGCATGACCCAAACCGCCAGGCTGCTGCACGCTGTGAGTGGCATCAAAAATAACCGGATACCCAGTTTGACGCATCACATCGAGGGCACGAAAGTCCGTCACCAAATTATTGTATCCAAAGCTCACCCCGCGCTCCGTCAACAAAATCTTTTTCCCGCCAGCGTGTTCAATTTTTTTGACGACAGACTTCATGTCCCACGGCGCTAAAAATTGCCCCTTCTTAACATTAACGATCTTTCCTGTTTGTGCTGCTTTCACGAGAAGATTCGTCTGCCGGCATAAAAACGCGGGGATCTGAAGGATATCCAAGACCTCGGCTGCATCGTCGATTTCTTCAATCGAATGCACGTCACTTAAAACCGGAACACCCAGTTTTACTTTGATCTCTTTTAAAACTTTTAATCCGTCCCGCAAGCCCGGCCCGCGGAACGATTCAATCGACGTGCGGTTGGCTTTGTCGTAACTGGCTTTAAAAATAAACGGAACCTTGAGCTTACGCGTGATCGCTTTTAATTGTTGGGCGATCGCCATCGCGTTGACTTTGGATTCAATAACGCAAGGCCCAGCGATCAAAACAAACGGATGCCCGCCGCCAATCGTGATGGAACCAAGCTTTAAAATTTTTGTTGTTCTCATTTATTTTCTACCAATTTTACAATTCTTGCTAAATCTTCTGGTGTATCCACGGCAAGACTTTCAGTATCTGTTTCAATGGTTTTGATCTTATATCCTGCCTCAAGGATTCTTAACTGCTCTAATTGTTCGGCTGATTCCAGCATCGATTTCGACCAGTCTTTGTAACTCATCAAGAAATCTTTACGATACGCGTACAGGCCTAAATGTTTAAAATATTTTAATTCCGTCGGACGCTTGGCATTGCGATTAAACGGAATAACTGATCTTGAAAAATATAACGCGTAATGATTTTTATCAACGACCGCTTTAACGACATTGGGATTATTAATTTCCGCATCGGTCTTAATCTCTTTAATGACAGTCGCAACGCTCGCGTTCGTATCTTTTTTTAATGCCGTCACCAACTGGTCGATCACTTGCGGTTCAATAAAGGGCTCATCGCCTTGAATGTTGACCACGATATCAAATTTTAAAGAACTAACGGCTTCGGCAATGCGATCCGATCCCGATGGATGATGCGGCGACGTCATGACTGCTTTGGCGCCAAAACCTTTGGCTGCCTTCAAAACTTTTTCATCATCACAGGCGATCAAAAGATCGTTGAGCTCACGGCATTGTTTAACGCTTCGCCAAACATGCTCGATCATCGGTTTGCCCTGGATCAAAGCCAAGACTTTCCCCGGAAACCGTGTCGATACGAACCTGGCTGGAATGACTCCGATGGTCTTCATAATGGTCACCAAGTCACATTTGATAAGGGTCACAAGGTCACATAAAACCTTACTTGTGACTTTGTGACTCTAATGCTTCATGGCCTCTATTAGCTCTTCCTTCGTCACCGCCACCGCTCCCATTTTCCCGACGACAACGCCGGCCGCGTAATTGGCAATGTCGGCCGCCTGCCGCTTGGTCGCTCCTGCTGCAAGCGCCAGCGTGAATACCGAGATCACAGTATCGCCGGCACCGGACACGTCGAACACTTCACGGGCCTGTGTCGCAATGAGAAACGGCTCTTTGCCGCGCTCGAACAAATACATCCCTTGCTCGCCCAAAGTAATCAAGATCGATTCAATATCCAGATATTCCAAAAACGCTTTGCCGGCGCGCGTAATGTCATCCGTCGTATTTAATTTAAGCGACCGAACTCCCAAAGCGTCACGTAATTCTTCAGGCACGCGCACCAACGCCGCCTCAGCTTCCTTTTTGTTCGGCGTAATGGAACTCACCTTCCCATAAAGTTTAAATTTTTCCAGTTTGGGGTCAACAGTGATCGGAATATTTTTTTGATTAGCCACAAATGAAATTCTCTCCACGAACGCGGGGTCGATCATGCCTTTGCCATAATCGGAAATAATAACAGCATCGCAATCACCAATATTTTTCTGGACAAAAGGCCAAATTTTTTTATCTTTAAAAGGATCCGGCCCGTCTTCTAAAGCCTTTTCCCGGTCTACCCTTACGACCTGTTGATGCTGGGCAATGATCCGGGTCTTGACAATGGTCTGGCCGCCAACCTCTGTAAAAACTCCGTCCATCGTGATCTTGCGCCTTTTCAATTCTCTTTTTAAGAGCCCGCCTTCCAAGTCATGGCCAACTTTACCAACAATGATCACATCTGCACCCAAGGAACTCAAATTATTGGCGACATTAGCCGAGCCGCCTGGCGTATAAAACGATTCATTCTGCAAAACGACCGGGACCGGCGCTTCCGGCGAAATGCGCGAAACGCTTCCCTTAATATACTGATCAAGGATGAGATCCCCCACCACCAGGATTTTTTTATCCTTAAACTTATTAATAATATTCTTATATTTAAGCATAAATCGTCACGAGGGTTGAAATGAGGCTTGATTCTAGCACAGTTTGTATGGTGCGTCAACCAACCCTTAGGCAAGCTGAGAGTTAAAACGAAAGCGTAACCTTAAGGGAATGCTAGTGGTTCGGCAATTTTTGGGTCGGCTCACCATTACGGTTTTTGAAGGAGCTCTTTTGCAAGGCGTGCCACTTGATCCACCGTAATGGAGTCCCTAAGCCCGGAAGCTATTTGGCCGGAACGATCAAGCCGTACTGCTTCTTCAGGTTTGTTGGCCAGGACAAAGCCTTTAGGCCCAAGTGGTTTCCAGCGTTCAGGGTTGATCCCCGGCTGATTGCGTAAAAAAAGTGAGATCACGTAGATTCCCGCGGCCGCAGCCACATGCACAGGACCGGAATCGTTAGAGACCAAAAGCCGGCATTTTTTAAGAAGGCTTGCGGTTTGAGCAATCGTAGTTTTACCGGTCATATCCAAAAACGGCTGGGTTGATTGAGAACGAATTGTTTGGGCCAAGGTAACTGTTTCTTTCCCGCCGCAAAGGATCACCGAACATCTGTGCTGGCCAACCAACTGATCGATCAAATGCGCGAAAGACTGAATCGGCCAGCATTTGGTCGGATCGCTTGCCCCCGGATGCACGGCAACTAATTTTGAAGAAGGGCTCAAATCATTTTCGTTGAACCAACCCTGAACCCATCGTTCAGCCTCTGGTTGAAGGGGCAAAAACATCGACGGGCGTTCAACCTTTAGCCCCATCGTTCGTAAAAGATCCAAACAATATTCGGACTCATGTTTTTTCCCAAAATGACGTTCATCGGGAAATCCTTTCGTTAACAAAAAACCAAAGTTCTTATCCCGGTAACCGGCCCGCTCGAGGATCCCTGCCCAAAAACAAAGTAAATTCGTACGTTTCTTGGTGTGAACAACAATGGCCAAATCAAACCGCCGGCGTTTGAGCTCTCCAACCAGACGCCAAAATCCCCCTACGCCCTTATGCTTTCCCAGACGATCATCAATAAGGACTTCGTTCACGCAAGGATTGCCTTCGATGAGATCGCGCGTCAGGGCGGACACTAAAACTGTAATACGCGCCTGCGGAAAATTCCTGTGGACAGTTTCAATCGCCGGCGTGGTTAAGATCACATCCCCGATGCGATCGGTGCGGACAATCAATATATTTTGATAATCATTCATAGGTTGCACATCCGCATTTAAAAATAACACCTTGATCCGTGATCTCAATAGCATTTAAAATATCTTCCGGCGTGATCGCCTGCATGCAGGTGTGGGGTTCTTTGCGTTTCGTGGTCGCGCATTTCAAACAGCCCTGATTTTTCCAAATGTAACCGCTGTTGGTCGACCACGGGCCGGACTTGTACGGGTCCGTCGGCCCATAAAGCGCCAGCACCTGACGGCCGAAGTAGCTGGCCAAATGCATGATCCCGCTGTCGTGAACAATCCCAAAGAACGAGCGGTTAAGGATCTCGACAACCTGCACTAAATTCGTTTTCCCCGCCAGGTTCACGATCGGATGCTTCATTTGACTTTGAATATTTTCGATCACATTTTTATCTTCAGCGCCTCCCACCATCACAACTTTAAGGCTATAACGCCGGATAAGCTCGTCACAAACCAGCGCGAAACCTTGCGGATGCCAGGTCTTGGCCGAATCCGCAGCCAAAGGCGCCACGAGAACGAACCGATCACCGGGGAAAATATGACCGGCCAATAATCCGTCGATGTGATCACGGTCTTTGGGTGAGACGACAATGGCTTTACGGGAAACGGCCTTTTCTTCAAAATCATAGACGCTGCGCAAACGCAGCAAATGTTTCCGTGTCAGATGAATATTTTGGGACATCAACAGCTCCGGCGGCGTTCGGTAGCGTGTATTTAAAAGAAACGGCATAACAGAATTACGAAAATCAACCACCAGATCAAAACGCCGGCGCCGTAAAGCCAAAAACCAATCAATTTTTTTTCTTAAAATATCATGCTTATCATAAATGTATACGCGATCGATGTTAGGATTGCCTTCAAAGACCGTCCGCCCTTTGGGCCCGACGACCATGGATAATTTTGCCTGCGGAAAATCGTTTAACAGCACGTCCATAGCCGGGCAGATCATGATGATATCGCCGATATTGCTAAGCGAGATGACGAGGATATTACGAATTTCGGATTTTTTGGAAAGCTTTGAGAACATCATCCACCATGATCGCGCGCATACAATCGTTCTGGGGGCAAGCCAGATGATAGCACGGCGCTTTGTTGCAACCCATTTCCTTATGAAGAACGAGAACGCGGCCGCGCCCGCGCGGGCCAGTGACCTCCGGACGGGTGGGACCGAAAAGCGCGATCACATCCGTCCCGACGCTCGCTGCCACATGCACAGGGCCGGTATCGTTAGAAATAACAACATCCGCACGCTTTAAAAGCGCCAAAAGTTCCCTGAGCGTCGTCGCTCCTGCCCACACGCAAGGTTTGACGCCGGACTGAACAGCGATCTTGTTGGCCAACGTGACATCTTTGTCAGCGCCGGAAATCAAAACCTTGACGTGAAAATCTTTAGCCAACTGCATCACCAGGCGGCTAAACTGCTCGCTCGGCCAGCGTTTCAGGTCCCAATTACCGCCGGGGTTAATGACCACCAGCGTGTCGTTGTGGGCAATTCCAAACTGAGCCAGCTTCGCATCTATAGCACGAATCTCATCTTCTCCGACTTTTAACTCGCAGTTCCTGTCATTAACCGTGATCCCGAAATCCTCGACTACTCTAATGTATTCATCAGCGCGATGAAGATCATCAGCATCTAAATAAACTTTATGCGTTAAAAACCACGATTGTTTTCTGGTTTTATACCCCACGCGTTTGGGGATCCCTGCTAAAAACATCATGAGCGCACGCCCCATCGAGCGGTGCAACAAAAACACAACATCAAAATTTTTACTTCTTAACGAAGCGATCAGTTTCAGCTTCTCCCATGGGTACCAATGTTTGCCCTTCTCATCATAGACGATCACCTCGTCGATATGCGGGCAATGCTCAAGGATCTCCTTGACGCGCGGTACCGCCAAACAACTGACGCGGGCGTTAGGGTATGCCTTTTTAAGCGCTTTAAAAACAGGCGTTGAAAAAATCACATCGCCAAGCCAGTTGACATTTACAACAAGGATGTTGTTCATAGCTTAATTTGCGTCATTGCGAGGAGCCCGCAGGCGACGAAGCAATCCTATCCGCCGATGTTTGCGATTGCTTCGCCCTTCGCCTGTTATTGCCGATAGGGCTCGCAATGACGTCACTCGATTACACTTTCATACAATTGTGTTGTTTTTTGAACCATCTGATGCGCGCCATAATGTTTCTCGATAAAAATCCTGGCCGACCTTCCCATGTCCCAGGCTTTGGCTGGATTTTCCAAAACAGTTGTGATGGCACAAGCAAGCGTCTGCGAATTTTGAGGTTCAACAAGAACGCCGGTCCGGTTATGCTCAATCAAATCCGGCAATCCGCCGACGCGCGAAGCCACAACCGGCAACCCCATGGCCTGCGCCTCCATGACCGAAAGCCCGAGCCCTTCCTGTAAGGACGGCATCACAAAGACGTCGAACAAAGGCATCATCTCGGCGGTTCGGTCAACGATCTTAAAAAAGGTCACGTGAGATGACAATTGCAGATCATTGACCAAACGGCGTAAGTTTTTTTCTTCAGACCCTTCGCCAACGATCAAAAGTTTCGCCGACGGGAATCTTTCTAAAACATCTTTGAACGCCTTGATCAAATAAACATGACCTTTGACATCCGACAAACGCGCGATAATTCCGACGATAGGTCCGCCCGAAATGTTATATTGCCGGCGTTTGGCTTCTCTGGCCTCCTTCGTCGGAATAGAGAACTCAGCCAGATCGATGCCGTTGGGAATTAATACAACCTTTGAAGGGTCAACATGAAAGTCACGGATCAAATGTTCCTCAACCGGACGGCTGATGGCAACTACGCGCTTGCCCCAACATGGAAATATCCGGCGAAAAAACCTTGGCTTAAAAAAACCATGGCATGTGGAAACGTGAGGCGCACCCAACCGACGGCTGTAGGAAGAACCCATGATCTGGGTTGCCCGTGTATTGGAATGGATGATATCGACCTTTATTTGCGCAAATGCCTTAGCATGCGGCAAAGAAAAATAGATCCTTGGGTCCCCATCGGATTTAACACGGAAACCAAAAGCAAAATGCTTCCCTCCCGCGGATTCAAATTTTTCAACAAGATCTCCACCACTGGTGAGCGCAAAGACCTCGTGACCCTGACTCATAAGCCCGCGGGAAAGCGTCAAAAGATAACTGCTAATGCCGCCGGTATTAAAATGATTGGCTAAAAAAAGTATACGCATCATATTATGCTTAACTATTTGAATAAACCATTAACCTTAAACGAACTTACCCGCATTAGACCCTTCAGACAAAACTATTTCTCTTTGTAATTCTTTTAAATACTCCTCTTTATCATCTCTGTAGAATAAATTCATCGTATCAAATGGGATTACTCTCCCATCTTTATGGACTATATGCACACATGACTTTTTGGCAACGCGCACATCAAAATTGTATTTATCAATAAACTGCATAATAATGACTCGAAAGATATTGCCATATTTTAGTTGTGGCGCTTTAATTTTAGGCAAACAACATAACAAGGCCTGCAGGGTTTGGGGGATCGCCTCCCCACACTTACCAGTATCAAAAACGTTGATGATTTTTTGATGTAATTCGGGGTCCTTCTCATAGACAATGGTATTTTTCTCGTCTTCCAGTAAATCACGAGGATTTATATACCGCGTCAATGGAACGACTTGACCAGCTAATTTTAATGCATAACCCATCGCTAAGGCATCGGAATTACACGGAACAGGCAAAATATCATTCGTAGTAAATATACCGCTTTGATCAATGACAGCTTGTCGAACTTCAGTTAAAGTGACCCTGTCTGTGGCTGGATTAAAGTTTTCTAAACGCCCTGCAGATTGAGTTGGTTGTAAAGTGACCCCGCGGACACATTTCTGCTTTAATGCAAATTGAATAATTTTTCCTATTTCATGCATATTCAAATCTTTTTGTAAGGTCACCACCAATGTTGTGGATAAATTGTATCTATTCAAATGATCCAACGCTTTCTGTCTTACATCATGTAAATCTTCTCCGCGCATCCTTTTAAGCGTCTCTGCCTCAAAAGAATCGAATTGAAGATAAATTTCAAATGCTGGCATATAGGTTGCAAGTCGCTTAACAAATTCTTCATCTTTAGCCAAACGGATGCCATTGGTATTGACCATTAAATGCCGAAAAGGTTTGGTCTTAGCAATGTCTAATATCTTAAAAAAATCAGGATGGACTGTTGGCTCTCCTCCGCTGATCTGTATAACATCCGGTTCTCCTTCATTCGCTACAATAATATCAAACATGCGTTCGACTTCTTCAACTGAACGGTGGCGGCCATGATTGGGAGAAGATTCAGCATAACAGGTTGGGCATGTCAAATTGCAACGATCCGTAATTTCAATAACCGTTAAGCACGAATGTTGTTGGTGATCGGGACAGAGCCCACAATCATAAGGACATCCATACTTAATTTCTGTGTTAAACCTTAAGGGAGCACTGGGGGGCTTTAGATAATCTCGTGTCATTTTATAATACTCAACGTCGGTGGCGATCAAAACCTTTTCTGCGCCATGAATAAGACAACGCTTGATCATATAGACTTTATTGTCTTGAATAATAATTTTTGCCTCAACCTTACGAAGACATTGGGAGCAAATGCTTACAGTAAAATCATAAAAAAGATAATTACGATTAGGCATCTTTACTCCTTAAACAAACTGCGGGGATTTATTAAAACTGGGATGTAATAAATAAAGCCCACAATACATGCTATTTGCACAGTTGAAAATCCAAAATTATAGAAATAGACAGGCCTAATCCACTCAATTAAAAATCGGTATAATAAATAAGCACCCACGAACACTTTAAATCTTGCCCCCTCCGCCAGATGATACTCATTTCGCTTTATAATAAACCAAATAATTCCCAGAAAAATAATTTCATACAGCTGGGTCGGGTGGCGTGGGATCCCATCCCCCATATCTATCGCCCAAAGTAAATTTGAAGGTAGTCCATGTGTTCCATCATAAACTCCTTGGCTAAAACACCCAATGCGACCTATCATTATTCCTAAAATAATAGGATAGACAAATAAATCACCCGTGTGCATTTTAATCCCCATCAGCTTCTTCGCTATCTCTACACCAAAAATACCCCCAATTAACCCACCCAAAATAGATTTATTACTTACCCAAAATATCCACATTTGTATAATCGATTCTTTGCCAGATAAGGGGAAACTAAAATATCCAATAATTCGAGACCCTACTAATGCTCCTGCTGCCGCTGCAATAATAATCCAAATGCGATCTTCAAAAGAAATCTTATCTTGAGTATGTTTTCTTAGGTACAAGTAATATTGAAAACCTGCTGTATACGCCAGGACCTCAAAAATTAAATGAAGATTAATTGTTATATTCCAAAAATGAATATTTAGTGGGAATTGCATAGAATTATTTTGATGCTAAGAAAGCTCCCCCAAAACACAAGGGGACACCTATAAGTAAAATAAGTAGGGCGCTTAACAAATATTTCTTAAGATTTCCATCTTTCCTAAAAGCACTGACAATTGCCAAAATTAAATTAACAATTACTTGGACAATGATCAAAACACATGACAACATCATTGATGAAAGCCCTCGATAACTTCCAGAAGAAGAACTAAAATGATCAAAAGCAGAAAAAAGCAATGTTCCGATCACAACGATACCTATATTAATCTTTAAAATTATTGACATGTTCCCCTCCCCTATTTTCTAACCCAATTTCGCTCTTCTGTTTTCAAATTTTATGCTACACCTTCAACAACTCTTTGACTTTCTTAAAAGTTTCTTCAGGCGTGATATCGCGCATGCACGCGTGAGTTGAAATTTTGCAGGTCGTGCTGTAACAAGGGGCGCAGCTTAGATCGCGTTTCAAGACCACGCAATGCTTGGCCGGAGGCAAATGGCGCACCGGGTCCGTCGGGCCGAAAAATGCGACAAACGGAACGCCCATGGCCGCGGCCAAATGCATCGGCGCCGAATCAGGCGTCAGGTACACTTTGCATTTTTTGATAAGCGCGGCCAGCTGCAGAATATTGGTTTTCCCGACGAAATCAACGGGCTTGGCCTTGGTAAGGTTCAACAGCTGCCTGACCACAGCCTTATCTTTAGACTGGCCCGTTAAAACCACGCGGATATTTTCGCCGGCCAAAAGGTCGCATAAACGCGCGATATACTCCACCGGCCAATTTTTAGTTGCCCATTTTTCAGAAGCCGACACATTGATCCCGACAATATTCTTGCTGTGGCCCAGCCATTCAGAATCCAAAAGATTCTGGGCGTGGTCAAAATCCATGGTCGACGGCCAGAGCACAAGCCGGGCATCTTTGGTGTATTCGATACCCAACATTTTTAAAATTCTGAACTGGTGCTCTACAGGCCCGATCGCGGTGACGTTATTTTTGATCTTATCCGTCAGCCAAAAACTCCACTTGCCGTTGTCATAGCCATAACTCTCCCGCGGCCAGCTCAAAAATGCCAGCCAACGGCTCGTGCGGTTATTTTGAAGGTCAATGAACTTATCGAACTGATGCTTGCGGAGCTCGCGGGCAATCTGAAGAATGTAACGCCAATCTTTTTTCTTATATGTGTCAAAAGGAATAATGGCGTTAATGTACGGGCATTTTTGCAGCAAAATACCGGATTCACGCCCGACGAGGCAATAGATCTTCGCATTGGGATATTTTTCCCTTAAAGCTTTGAGCGAAGCTGTTGCCAAAACCACATCGCCCATAGCGCTTAATTTCACAACGAGGATATTCACGGAATGCACAAGCTCATGATAAACTTTAAGCGTTGCCTCGGCCATGTGCTTAAGTGTGTATTTATCGGCGATTTTCTTTTTCGCTTCCTCAACCATAAATTGCGCAAAACGCGGTTCATTAAGGATTCGTAATACCGCGTCCGCCATGCCTTCAACATCTTTGGGTAAAACCAAAAGCCCTGTCCTCTCGTGCTCGATGACCTCGACGGTCCCGCCCACCTTGGTCGCAACAACGGGAACGCCAGCCGCTTGAGCTTCAATGATCACACGGCCAAACGCCTCTTGTGTGACCGTCGAGAGGACCAGAACATCAACCTGGGCCAATAACTGCGGGATATCTGTACGGTTCCCTAAAAATTCCACTTGATTGCGCAAACCCAGACGGCGCGTCAAAACTTCCAATTCCTGACGGTACTCAGGCTTGTCAAGAGGCGCGTCCCCGATGATCCAGATCTTGCAAAACGGTTTGGAACGCACAACCTTGACCATCGATCTCAAAAAATACTCATGGCCCTTGATGGGCGTAATGCGCCCGACGATCGCGATGACAGGATACGAATTTTCTTTTTTGCGGGGCACATTGAACTTTCCAAAGTCCACGCTGCGAGGGATAAGGCGAATATTTTCCGGAGGAACTTTAAAATCATGCACCATATGCCGGCCAATCACTTCGCTGATGACAATGATCAGTTTGCTTAATCCCATGACCCGGCTAAAAAGATGATTGGAATAATAGCCGTGGCAGGTGGTCATAAAAGCGACCTTGGCATTCCGGCTGGCAAAATAGGCGATCCACGCCGGAACCCTGGAACGGGCATGCACAACGTCCACTTTTTCTTTGCGCAAAATATCTTCCAATTTCTTGACGCACTGGAACGCGGAAAAAATAGATTTTTGATGCACCGGAAGGGTGTAATGCCTGGATCCCTCCTTGATGAGCTGGCCAACGAGCTTGCCGCCGTTGGAAACGACAACGGATTCATGGCCGTGCTCGACCAAGTATCGGGCAAGGTCAACCGTTCCGGTTTCCACTCCGCCGACATTCAACTCTGGAAGAATTTGGAGGATTTTCATGTTAGCGTTTGGCGTTTGGCGTTTGGCGTGGGGCCCGACGCCCAACGCCTAACACCTAACGCTTCTTAAACAACCTGCTCAATGATCTTAACAATAGCGTCGCGATCGTTAAGCAATTTAAAACGAATTTTATCGCGCATGGCGTTATACAAAGTCTGACCAATGCCCTGGACCGGACATGCCATCAAATATCCTTGTTCATTAAGCTTGTCCACGAACTGTTCATACTTGTTTCCTTTCCCGTCGGTGCTCGTGCGCCCCATCACAAAAACGATCGTCTTCTTGCCTGAAGCCACAGCCTCCGAAACCATTGAAATACTTTCCCCGGAAACGACAAGATAATCACACAACCCGAGGATCCCTCCGATCGCTTCCGGGACATTACTGTGTGTTGCACTGATCAAAAGAGCACAGCGTTCAAATTTTTTAAACTCGCGCCATATCAGCTGTTCAATATTTTCCGGTGTCCGTCGGGAAGTGGTCAAAAGAATGTCCGCGTTTAACTGCAATGCCACTTCTTTCAACTGATGGATAACTATTTTAATGGCGGATTCCGTGAATTCAATATTTTTTGTATCCCCACCGATCATGACCCCAATCTTAGTACGGTAACTATTCTTTAAATGTGAATAACGGCTTAACAAAAGCTGGCTTTGCCGGGCAAGGTATTGGGTATCGACCAGATTGAGCGCTGTACGGGTGACCGCAACCCTGGCTTTGGGATGGACACGACGGGGAAGGTCATGCTGAGGAAGAACCACCAAATCAAACCGTTCAAAAGGCAAAAGTCCGGGTTTTAAAATGACCATGCTCTTGGCCGTCTGCCATGGAACAGATAAAAAATGTGCTCCCGCCACCGCTGCCCCGCAAGAGATCAAATAATCCGCTTTGATCGACGTTAATTGCTTAAAAGATTCTTTGGTTAACAAAAGTCTTAACCATCCGGCGGAACGTAAACCAGGAATCCATTGGCCCAAAAAACTTGTGAGAGCGCACAAACGTTTGGTCAACGTGCTTCGAAATTGCACAACGGCAATTTTTTGCTGAACAGTTTTACCCTTCACCCTCAACGCGTCCGCGACCAACGACGCCAGCGCCTGGGATTGGCGCAAATGGCCTGTGCGTCCATCATCTAAAATCAAAATATTAATTGTATTTGAATATTTCCATATCTTGTAAAACCACAAATATTCTTGCGGATGTTTGCTGATTTTATCTTCAAAACTCTTAACGATCATAGCAAGGTTAGCATTTAAATCATCAACCTCATGACCTGTTTCTATAAGTTCCAATGGCTCATCAACAACCAGCCGGTGCTGGCCATTTTCTTGACGGGAAATGTCTACCAGGCAAATACTGGCCCCATACTTTAACGCCAAACGAATCGCTCCCGTAGACATCGCAGCCTGACGGCCGAAAAACTCAACCAGTTGACCATCCTTTCCCCCTTGATCCACCACAAGTGTGATGATCTCATTAGCCTTAAGCCTGTGGATGATCTCGCGCGTCTGTGCACCGGTCGAAATAATTTTGGCCCCAGCAGCCACGCGGTAAGCCATCAAAAGTTTGGCCAAGAGAGGCGTCCGCTTCTGCACATGGGCGATCAAATTATACGGATATCCGATCATGCTGCCGACAAGGCTCGACAATTCCCAATTCCCGGAATGGATGGCCAAAAAAATAACACCCTTCCCTCGCCCCATCGCTTGTTCAATGTGTTCTTTGCCCTCAAGGCGCACTATTTTCTGATAACCCGTCTTGCCGGTTAAAGGAAGCCGGCCCAATTCAATGATGTTCTGGCCAAAATGTTCATAACATTGTTTAAGGATCTGACGAATTTCTTGATCGGTTTTTGTGCCACAAAAAGCAATGCGTAAATTGTTATAGGCGATACGTTTTCCCTTAAAACCTGAATAATATCCTATTGTTCCGATCATCCTGCCGATCCATAAGGCAAAGCCCAACGGCAAAAGTACGATCACAAACGAAACAGCTTTAATGAGGTAATAAACGATTGATTCGATCAACGAATTCATGCTGCCCCTGGGTAATATCGATTTCAATGTTCAATGAAAAAATCTCAAACCCCTGCCAAAAGTCTTTGAACTCAACAAGTTTAACGGCATCTTTTTGGGTGGTCACGACGACCCAAAGCCCGAGCCTGACACAGATGTCCTTTAGATCTTCCATGTCTTGGATAGAATAATGATGATGATCCGTAAAAGAAATAAATTCTTTAACATCCGTACCTAAAAAGGCCAGCGAGGTCCGAAATGACAATGGATCACCGATGCCGCAAAAAGCCACCACCGCCTGATTCAATTTTGCAATTTGAACAAAACTCTTTGTAAAAATATTTGTCAACGACATCGGCTGATGAATGGTTTCGACAATCTTAACGTTGGGATGAAGGGATCTTATTTTTTCTTTGAGTTCGCCAACATCGCCACGATCGGTTTTGGTCAATACCACAAGCCCTGCACGACGCAACGAGGAAAGCCTTTCACGCAAAATCCCCCGAGGCAACAAGTGCCCGTTGCCAAAAGGGTTGCTGGAATCCACCAGTACGATATCCAGGTCCCTAAAAAGCCGCCAATGCTGAAAACCGTCATCCAAAATGATCACATCCGGCGCATACTTTTTGATCGCTTCCAATCCCCCCCGATACCGATCTGGGTTAACAACAACAGGAACACCGTCAAGTATCTGACGTAAAACTTCCGCCTCATCGCTAAGGTAGGCCTCCGGCGAGGATGAAGCCTGTTCTTTCCGCGGCATATACCCGCGCGTTAAAATGACCAATCTTAATTTTTTGATCTTCAACATCCGGGCGATAAAGATCACCATGGGCGTTTTCCCCACACCGCCCATTGTTAAATTACCAACACTGATCACGGGAACACTTAACCGACGGCGTGGAAAAAAACCCATGTCATATCCGGTACAGATCACCTTCACAGCCACCCCGTAGATCAATGAAAACAAAAATAACACAATACCAGCCAATCGGGCGATCCAATCAGTGCGTTTATCGGTAGCAATGGAATATAAAAAATTTTTCATAAAGATTTATTTAATGCCCGGCTGACCAACTCCACACTGCGCGCCGTCGCGCCTCGGTGTTTATCAATAACAGCCCTGGCCCTTTGGCCCATCGTTTTCATTTTCTCCGGATGATCTAACAAATGAGCAACGGTCGATTCCAATTCTTGAGCATTTTGAACCTGCAGGATCGCATCGTCTTTTTTAAACACAAACATGATATCCCGGAAATTCTGCATGAACGGCCCGACGATAACAGGTTTAGAAAAGAATGCCGGCTCGATGATGTTATGCCCTCCTTTAACAGTAAGGCTTTTGCCAACGAACACGAGCGTGCCCAAACTGTACAAAGACCTTAGGTGGCCGATGGTGTCAACCACCACGACCGCATTGGGATTTCGCTCGCCGGAATTCATCTGCGATAAATACAATGAAAAAAAACCTTTAGATTCAACAAGCTTCACCACGTCTGCGGCACGGTCAATATGGCGAGGAGCGATGACCAGGCGTAAACGCGGATGTTGCGCGCAGATCTTGTGAAAAATATTCAGGATGATCTCCTCTTCCCCGGGGTGCGTGCTGCCCGCGATCCAAAGTTCGTCAGCAAGATCAAAACCAAAATTCTCAAGAGTGAACGAATTTTCACCAGGCAGGTCGTCAAACTTAATATTCCCGATGTTGCGCACCTTCCCTTCAGGCGCGCCCAGATGGATTATCCTCTGCGCATCCTCATCGCTCTGCATGCAAAAGGCATCCACATATCCTAAAAATCTTTTCATGAACCATCGGATCTTCTGGTAACGACCGTAAGAATTATCAGAAATGCGGCCGTTAAGTAAAAGAATAGGGATCTTTTTTTTATGCAACAATGAAAAAAGGTTTGGCCATAATTCAGTTTCAGCAACAATATATGTTTTCGGTTGAATAAACCGGATGAACGCGGCCGTTGTCAGCTGAAAATCCAACGGAGCCCAGAGGACAGTAGCGTAATCCTTAAGCCGCTTAAGTGCCAGTTCGTGGCCAGTTTTAGTAGTCGTCGAAAGGACAATTTGATATTCAGGCAGTTTTATTCGCAATTGCCGGATGAATTCAGCAATGGCGATCACTTCCCCCACGCTTACGGCATGAACCCAAATATTGCGAGGATGGTGCAACCGTTCTTTTAAAACATCCGTAAAAAAACCGAAACGCTGCTGAAACCATCCGTGCCATTTGCCTTTAAGCAAAAGGATGGGAAAATAAATAATGACGTAAATGATTAAAAGAAATTCGTAGAGGATAAGCATAATTAATCCATTGTCATACCCATCCCCGCTCTTTGTCATTCCCGCGAAAGCGGGAACCCACATGCGGGGATAAACTCCAGCGGTATCCACTCAATCTTGTTCTCAAGTGTCCGCGTGGATTCCCGCTTTCGCGGGAACGACATTCACTAATGGCGCCCCTACGCCCGCGGATGCGCCTGATCGTAAACACTTTTTAATTTTTCCGTTGTCAAATGAGTATAGATCTGCGTCGTCGAAAGATTCACGTGCCCCAAAAGTTCCTGCACGGAACGCAGATCAGCCCCGTGATTAAGCAAATGTGTTGCAAAAGAATGCCGTAGCATATGCGGTGACACGTGCTTATTGGTACCTTCTCGCTTAATGTACTTATCGATGATATTGCAAATACTTCGGGTTGTTATCCGCTGGCCGCTTTTATTTAAAAACAACACGTTGGATTTATTCGGACGACGGTCGCAATACTCCTTGATCGCTTCCACCGCTTTTTCGCCGATGGGAACGATCCGTTCCTTTTTTCCTTTACCCATAACGCGAATGACGTTGCCGATAATATCTACTGAATTAACGTTAAGCCCGACTAATTCGCTGACACGGATCCCGGTGCTGTAAAGCGTCTCAAAGATCGCCCGGTCGCGCAATCCAGCTGTCTTATCCTGCCTGGGAGATTCAATGAGCCTGACCGCTTCTTCTTCCGTCAAGAAATGAGGAAGTTTCTTGTCCAGCTTTGGGGTCATCAAAAGCACAGCCGGATTTTTGTCAATGAGATTTTCCCGCTGCATGTATTTAAAAAAACTCCTCAAACAGGATAGTTTACGCGCAACCGTGCGCGGCTTTAAATTCCGCTGGCGAATTTGGGCCAGGTACCGGCGCAACACCGGATAATCCACATCTTTAAAAGCGGTATTTCCTAAAAAATCAAAAAACTCTTCTAAATCAATTCGGTAATTCAAAACAGTGTGATCAGAATAGTTCCTTTCAACTTCCAGATAAGATAAAAATTTTGGGATGGGATGGGCCATAAAAATCACCAGGTCACCAAGTCACCAGGTCACCTGTGACCTTGCCCGCCCCATCGTAGCCAAGAGGGCCGGGGTGACTTTGTGACTCTAAGCTTCCTCAGTTTTTGCTTCCGGTAATTTATTCGTGATATACCGGCACTTCGGAAATTTACTGCACCCATAGAACGTCGCCCCTCGGCCGGAACGGCGCTCCACCAATTCCCCACCGCACTCCGGCTCAGGGCATTGTACGCCGATACCATACGCTTGGGCATGCCGGCATTCCGGGAATCCGGAACAACTTAAAAAACGCCCTTTACGGCCCCACTTAACAGCGATAGGGCGACCGCACTCCGGGCACTTCTTATCTGTCATGAGTTGCGTCTTTTCGATATTTTGCATGGCATAATCAAGTTCTTCTTTAAAAGGCTTATAAAATTCCCGTAGCAAACTTACATATTCAAGTTTTCCCTCTTCAATAAGATCAAGGCTTTCCTCCATCTTGGCGGTAAAACCAATGTCCATGATCTTTGCAAAATACTCAACTAAAAGATCGCAGATGAGCATCCCCAGATCGGTCGCTGTAAAATACCCGCGGTCACGCTGGACATAATTACGCACAACCAATGTTGCAATAATCGAGGCGTAGGTGCTCGGGCGGCCGATACCGTCTTCCTCCAGAGCTTTGACCAAACTGGCTTCCGAATAACGGGCCGGCGGTTTGGTGAAATGCTGTGTGGGTTTGGCCTCTAAAAGATTTAAAGGATCACCTGTGGCATAAAGCGACGGGTCAAGCTTGATCTCAACTTCCTCATCAGCATCCTTGTAAATCGATAAATAACCGTCGAACGCCAGTACCGATCCCGTAGCGCCGAATTTATAAATTCCAGCCGTGATCTCAATTTTTGTATTCTGATAAACAGCCGGCATCATCTGACAGCTGACAAAACGTTTCCAAATGAGTTCGTAAAGTTTCAGCTGATCCTCATCAAGAAATTTCTTAACATCCTGCGGCCTGCGTAAAACATCCGACGGTCGAATAGCCTCATGTGCTTCCTGTGCAGATTTTTTGGATTTGAATTTATTTGGTTCATCCGGCAAATATTTTTTGCCATATTCATCGGTAATAAACCCGCGAACCTTTTCGATCGCTTCATTGGCGATATTGACTGAATCGGTACGCATGTAGGTAATAAGGCCAACGCCTTCGCCATCGCCAAGCTCGATACCTTCATACAACTGCTGGGCAATGAGCATGGTCTTACTTGTATTAAACCCTAATTTACTAAAAGCGTCCTGCTGCAATGTGCTTGTGATAAAAGGCGCGGACGCATTGCGCTTGACCTCACGCTTGGTGATATTGGTGACGGAAAATTTCTCTTTTTTAATGCCATCGGCAACCGCCTGTGTTTCTTTTTCATTGTTGAGATCAAATTTCTCATTGTTGATCTTTTCGAGCTGGGCCGTCAGGATATCTTCGACGCCTTTCTTTTGAAGATCGACTGCGACCTGCCAATATTCTTGCGGTACAAAATCTTTGATCGCACGTTCACGGTCAACGACCAAGCGCAGCGCAACCGACTGCACACGCCCGGCACTCAAACGCGACCCCACTTTTTTCCAAAGGATCGGGCTGATCTGATAACCCACGATGCGGTCCAAAACCCGCCGGGCCACCTGCGCATTAATGAGTTTCTCGTCGAACTTCCGCGGCTTGTCAAACGCACGTTTGACCGCTTCTTTGGTGATCTCGTGAAACTCCACACGGTAAATTTTTTTGCCTTTGCCGATCTGATTGACCAAATTCCAGCCTATCGCCTCACCTTCGCGGTCAGGGTCGGTGGCGATATAAATATTCTCCATATCCTCGGCTTCTTTTTTTAATTTAGAAAGGTGTTTTTGCTTATCCCTCATAACGATCATCGTAGGGGCAAAGTCATGTTCAACATCAACCCCCAGTTTTGATTTAGGAAGGTCAACCAAATGCCCCATGGAAGAGGTGACTTTATATGCCGTGCCTAAAATTTTATTAATGGTCTTAACTTTAGCTGGAGACTCAACGATGACTAACGATTTTGCCATTATCACTCCTGTCAACGACACAAGACACAAGACACAAGACACAGGACACAAGCGCACATGTGTCGGATCCATGTGTCATGTGTCTTGTGTCATGTGTCCCATGTTTCATGCTTTTTGTTTAATCCTATGATACTTCTGCCCAGGCAGCTGCCTGACCAATTTTTTTAATTCGAGTTGAAACAATGCAAGCGCGGCCTGTGTTACCGTTAAACCGGTTTTTTCAACAAGCTCATCGAGATGAATCGGTTCGTCATCCACTGAGGCGCAAACAACGCGTTCCTCGGATGTTAAATCAACGTTGGACGCACCATCATTTTTTGAGGCTGAAGGAACCTGCCGGTATTCCTGAAGTTCAAGCGCCAACTCTTCAAGAATATCTTCGACGGATGTCGTAAGCTTTGCCCCTTGCTTGATCAAACGATTGGCCCCCTCCGACCCAAGTTCTCCCACCCTGCCAGGGACAGCGAACACGTCCCGGCCCTGCTCAAGCGCGAAATCACTGGTGATCAAAGCCCCACTTTTTAAAGCTGCCTCAACCACGACAACGCCCTTAGAAAGCCCGCTGATGATACGATTCCGTCGAGGAAAATTAAACGATGCCGGCGGCGTTTCCATAGGAAATTCTGAAATCACAGCGCCGCCTTCGGCAATGGCCTGGCTCAATTTTTTATTTTCCAATGGATAAACATGGCTCAACCCGCAACCCAAAACCGCCACGGTCACGCCATTGGCTTTCAATGCGCCTTCATGGGCTGCCGTATCGATTCCGCGCGCAAGCCCGGAAACGATCGTTAATCCTGACTGCGCAAGCTCCATCGCGAATTTCCGCGCGATACCCAATCCGTACAATGACGCGTGGCGAGAACCCACGATCGCAACCGACGGATCTTTAAGAACGCTCCAATTTCCCTTAACATAAAGCACCGTTGGCGCATCAGGGATTTCCCGTAATACCTCGGGATAACGCTCGTCATCCATCGTCACTACACAAACGTCCTGCTCGCGTAACAAATTATGTTCATGAAGCAAAAACTTATCTTTAGAAAAGTGAAGAATATTTTGAAGGGTATGCTCCCCAACGTTGGGAATGCCAAGAAGGCCTTCCCGGCCAGCAGCCACAACCGCCTCGGGAGAACCCAGATGCTCAATCAATTGACGGATACGGCTGGGCCCCAAACCCGGGATCGCATTTAAAATCAATAAAGCATCTAACTTATTCATGAGAGAGCCTCGCTATCAATTCGTTCGCAACCCTCGGCATATCGCCGTCAGATGTATCCATGGTAATATCTGCCTGCTTATAATGCGGAATTCGCACCTTAAGCAATTTTTGGATCTCGGCCAAAGGATCAGGCACATCCAAGAGCGGGCGTTTGGGTTGCATCAAGATACGTTCGTAAATTACCTGCGGATCACAGAAGAGATAAACCATGGTCCCGCTTTTCTTAAGAAGTGTCACATTTTCAGGGTTTAAAATGACCCCGCCGCCGCAATCCACAATAATTCCCTGCTGGTCGGCGATCTCCTGGACAGCTTTATGCTCAAGTGACCGGAAATGGCCTTCTCCCGAATCTTTAAAGATTTGAGCGATCTTCCGCCCTTCTTTCTGCTCAATATACTCATCCGTAGAAATGCACGGCCGCTTCAAGCGGTCCTTTAAAATACCAGCCAATGTTGACTTCCCAGATCCCATAAATCCAACAAGAACAATATTACGTTTCATGGCGAAATTCTAACACCCTGGCTGTATGGTGTCAAACTGATACGATTTTATTTTAAACCTTCCCTAATATAGCAGCGCGAAACTACCTATATTTTACTTTCAGAAGACTTAGCCCTGCTCGCTTTGCTTGCTGTTTTTGAAAGATGCAAGCAAAGCGCGGCAGCAGGGCTATTCCGACACCTCCGTGTCGGAATAAAAAAAAGGACAATGACATTGGTGGGGTCATTGTCCTTTGAATACTAAACGCCTGTTATTCGTAAATCGTTAATCGTAAATCGCTTGTATGGTTACGATTTTCGATTTCCAATTTCCGATTTACGCAATAGTAACATCTTTACTCAAATAAACATCCTGAATCGCGTTTAAGATAGCAACGCCATCTTTCATCGGCTTCTGGAACGCCTTACGGCCCGAGATCAAACCAGAACCACCAGCACGCTTGTTAATGACAGCGGTAACAACCGCTTCCTGGAGGTCATTACTGCCGGAAGCTCCACCGGAATTGATGAGGCCGATCTTGCCCATATAGCAGTTAGCAACCTGGTAACGGCACAGATCGATCGGATGATCTGAACAAAGCGTTTCATACATGGCCTTATGGGTTTTGCCGAACTTGAGTGCCGTAAAACCGCCGTTATTTTCCGGAAGTTTCTGCTTGATAATATCAGCGCCAATGGTCACGCCCAAATGATTAGCCTGACCGGTCAGGTCAGCTGACACATGGTAATCTTTTTCTTTGGTCTTGAACGCATCACTGCGGGTATAGCACCAGAGGATCGTGAAAAGCCCAAGTTCATGGGCACGCTTGAATTGTTGTGAGATCTCCTCGATTTGACGGATTGATTCCGGAGAACCGAAATAAATCGTCGCCCCAACGCCGGCAGCCCCCATGTTGTATGCCATCTCCACATCGGCAAATAAACGCTGGTCATAACGGTTGGGATAGGTTAAAAGTTCGTTGTGGTTGATCTTAACGACGAACGGAATCTTGTGGGCATATTTACGTGAGTTCAATGCTAAAACACCGAAGGTTGAAGCAACCGCATTGCATCCGCCTTCAATGGCGAGCTTGACGATCTGTTCCGGATCAAAATAGATCGGGTTAGGGCCAAAGGAAGCGCCGGCGGTATGCTCGATGCCCTGGTCAACCGGAAGGATCGAAAGGTAACCCGTCCCTCTCAGGCGGCCGTGGTTATACAGCCAGTTCAAATTCTTAAGCACATTGTTGTTTCGATCGGAATTGATAAAAATACGGTCCACAAAATCCGGGCCCGTTAAAGTGATCGTTTCTTTGGGGATCGACGTACATTTGTACTTTAATAAATTTTCGTTCTCTTTGCCGAGTAAATCAATGACGTTAGCCATTTGTACTTAACTCCTTTACCCTAGTTTATTGAAAATTTGACATGCCAGACGAGCGGCTGGCTTTAAGGCATTTTTGAGGAACGCAGTATTATAACGGTTTTTTGAAAAAATGCAAAAAATTGATAATTTTAGTAGGACACCCCGTAATTGCTTAAGATCCACCGAATAATCGCATCTCCTTTAAACAAACTCAACAAAGCGCCTAAAATCAAGAACGGCCCATAAGCAATAGCGCTTTCTTTGGTGCGGATCTTCTCGATGACCCCGTAAAACGCCCCGAAAAACGGCGCTAAAAAAAACGTCAGAAGCACCAATTTCCAACCCATGAATGCGCCGACCATGGCCATGAGTTTCATGTCTCCGCCACCCATCGTATCCATTCGAACAGAGTCATATACTTTCTTATTTAAAAATGAATATTTTGGATCCAACTTCAGCTCTCGGGCATTTTTTAACTGCCAAAAACTATCCAAAATTTCACCCGCTTGAATGATATATCCATTTCGAACCAAATTATCCCAAAGCCCTTCGAGAATATCCGGCGCTGTCGGGCTCATAATTTGAAAAAATTCTTCCTTTGAAATATTGTCGATTTTCCGTATAGATCTTGGAATAACAATATTCCCCAAGGTACCCATAATAAAAATTGAACCGCCGCCAGCCAGGAGCCCGATCAAAGACCACAGCGCGCCTTTCCAAAAAACATCCTGACCGTGAAGCTGCGGGATAAAGATACTAAAAACAACGCCCGCGACCATCCCGCCGATACTGATTTCATCAGGAATAATGCGAAGTTCAAAATCAACGAACGTGGCAACGATAAAACTAGAAAGCATAACAAGATACGGGATAAGAATTATTTTAAGGCCAAAATATTTATAGAACAAAACAAAACCAAGAGCAGTAATAAATTCGACCAGAAAATACCGGATAGAGATCTTCACCTTGCAATGACGGCAGCGTCCGCCCAAAATCCAGTAGCTTAAAAGCGGAATATTGTCGTACCAACCAATAGGTTTTTTACAATGCACACAATGCGACGAAGGAAACACAACAGATCTCTCGTGCGGCAAACGGACAATGCAGACGTTTAGAAAACTTCCCACAATGGAACCGAGCGCAAAAAAGCATAGGGGCCAAAGGCTGCCTAATTCCGTCATAATTTCTCCCTTTTTTCCAATGCTTTACGCATGATGGATTTGACCTTATCATCCAACTCCACGTGCATCCAATGCTTAAGTGATAAAACCCCCTGGTAATACAGCATGCCTAAACCGTTAGCAGTTTTGGCACCGCGTTCTTGAGCATCTTTAAGAAGTTTGGTCTGGGTTAGATTGTAGATCACATCATAGACAAAAAGGCCTTTGTGCAGCATATTCGGGTCAACCAGAGACTCATCCGTTGGTTTAAGCCCCACGGATGTTGTGTTAATAAGGCAGTCTGCTAACTCAATATTCAACTCATCGACGGTAGGGACAACTTCAACCAAACCTAGATCCAACCGTTGGCTTAGATCTTCAACGAGATCTTTTGCACGGCTCAGCGTACGGTTATACAGACGAATACTTTCAGGCTGCTCGCTGATCAAAGTGAGCGTGCTTAAGATCGCCCGTGTTGTGCCTCCCGCGCCGAGGATAGCAATGCGTTTGCCCTGAGGGTCAAAACCCGATGCTGTCAAGTCTGACAGAAACCCTGGCCCATCGGTGTTGTATCCGAATAATTTTCTCTCCCGATTGATGACAACCGTATTGACCGCGCCCACTTTTTGGGCAAATACACTCATCCCGTCCAGATACTCAAGCACCTTCTCTTTATAAGGAACAGTGACATTAAGGCCAAAAATGGGATTGCCTTCTTCTTTAAGGTCATCAAAGAAAAGTTTGAGCTCATCTTCTTCCAGCGGAAATGTTTTATAAACCGCATTGACGTGCAGCGATTTGAATGCGGCGTTGTGCATCAAAGGAGATAAGCTATGGTCGAGAGTTTTGCCGATAATGCCGTAGATGGCGGGGGGTTCGTCGTTCATATTTGCAAAATCTTGAGATCCGATGGATGAGGGACGTGAGACGATGGACGAAACAAAAAACTCTTCGCTATCGTCCTTCCAATTATTTCTTTATACTCTCCTGCGCGATCACTTTATTGATCGCGTTAATATAGGCCTTGGCTGAAGCTTCGATAATGTCCGTGCTCGCCCCATGACCGATGACACTTTTATCATCGATAGAGACCTTAACGGTAACCTCACCCAACGCATCCTTGCCCTGGGTCACGGACTGAATACCGTACTCCAAAAGCTTGGCTTTGCGCTTGGTCACAGCTTCAATGGCCTTATAACAAGCATCGACCGGGCCATCACCGGATGATTTTTTGAAATAAGTTTTCCCTTTAGATTCCAAAGTGATCTCAACCTGCGGCGCAATGTTGGTGCCGCTGGTGATGAGCAAGCTCACCAAGTCCCAAGTCTTATGAATGGCCTTGGCCTCGTCATCAACGATGGCGACCAGATCCTCGTCGAAAACCTGCTTTTTCTTATCTGCCAGATTCTTGAAGCGGTCAAAGGCGCGGTCCAACTGCGCATCGCTTAAATCAATGCTCAAAGTCTTTAAACGATCCTTGAACGCGTGGCGGCCAGAATGTTTGCCTAACACCAGTCCACCGGCGGCAGGCACGCCAACATCTTCGGCACTCATAATTTCGTAGGTCGTGCGTTCCTTTAAGATCCCGTCCTGATGAATACCGGATTCGTGACGGAACGCGTTGGCTCCGACGATGGCTTTGTTCGGCGGCACAATAAAACCGGTCGCCTTGCTGACCAAACGAGAGGCGCGGTAGATCTCCTTTGTGTTGATCCCGGTCATGCACCCATAAAAATCAGCGCGCGTTCTTAACGCCATAACAATCTCTTCCATCGAAGCATTACCGGCGCGTTCGCCGATGCCGTTAACGGTGCACTCCGCCTGGCGCGCGCCGTTCTTGATGCCGGAGAGCGAATTGGCAACCGCCAAACCCAGATCATCATGGCAATGTGTGGAAATGATGGCCTTGTTGATGTTCGGGACATTATTTTTAATGTCCGCGATCAACTGGCCGTATTCCAACGGTGTCGCGTACCCGACGGTATCCGGAATGTTGACAGTCGTTGCCCCCACATTAATGACCGCTTCCAAGACCCTGTACAAAAAATCCTTTTCAGAACGCGAGGCGTCTTCCGGCGAGAACTCGATGTTATCGCATTTGCCGCGGGCATATTTGACCGCATCAACGGCAATCTGCAAAATTTCCTCCGGCCCTTTTTTGAACTTATACTGCAAGTGAATCCTGGATGTCGCCAAAAACACATGGATGCGCGAACGCCTGGCGCTCTTGACCGCGTCGGCCGCGGCATCAATGTCTTTTTTCAAAGACCGGGCCAAGCCGCACACCGTCGAGTTCTTAATGTGTTTAGCAACATTCACTACGGAATCAAAATCGCCTTTCGAGGCAATTGGAAAACCAGCCTCGATGATGTCGACGCCCAAACGCTCCAAGGCGAACGCTATTTCTAACTTCTCCTTGGGGTTCATGCTTGCGCCCGGGGCTTGTTCCCCGTCGCGCAAGGTCGTATCAAAAATTAATACTTTGTCTTGTTGGTTCATGTTTACCTTGCTGTCATCCCCGCCTCTTTTGTCATACCCGCGAAAGCGGGTATCCAAAGGGGTAAACTCCAGCGGGGATCCACTTAAGCTTACTCTCGAGTGTCCGCATGGATCCCCGCTTTCGCGGGGATGACACTTAAACATTAATTCTTAATAAAAGCTTGGCTTCTGTGATATTCCTCAATTTTAGCTCTGGCAAAACCAAGACTCACATCTGCCGGCCCGACGCCGAACTGGTTGGCATGCGAATGGATCATGATCTTATCCAACTCATCCCACGCGACATGACTTGTTTTTCGGCCGACTAAACGGATATTTAAGCCAACAGTCTTAACCTCGACAGGTTCAATCCCGAATTGCTTCACAAACTCTTTTAAAGACTCTTCGGAATATCCCCATTTGTGATTGCCGAAATGGCCGATGTAAAACTTGGAGTTCCACAAATTCTCGCCAAAGATAAAATCGACGAAATTGTTAAATCCGAATTTAAAATATTTGAATAATATCTTTTTGAAATTGGGAACCTGCAGCGTGACCGTACCGCCTACTTCAAGGACGCGCATCCAGTCACCAAAGACAACATAGCGCATGTATTTGTCGAAATGCTCTAACAAGTCCTCGGCGAGGACTTCAGAGGCGGACAAATCCGCGTACGGCAACGGCTGCATCAGGTCATGGACAAGGTCAGGCTGGCACGACGCCACAGAATCGATATTGACCCAACCGTCGAGCTTTTTGGTTCCGCAGCCTAAGTGAAGTTTTATTGTCTGCATATTACGATAGACGACGGACGACCGCTCACTACGCCTGCCGTCTGCCTGTCGGCAGACAGGGCAGGCAGGTTCGCTGGGACGATAGACGAAACGTCCACGTCCATCTTCCATCGTCTTTCGTCCCTCGTTTTATTTCTTCATCCACGGCATCATATCGCGAAGCTCGCGGCCGACCTTTTCGATCTGATCGTTATCAGCCTCTGTACGCCACTTCGAGAAATTCGAACGCCCGAGTTTGTTTTCCTTCATCCACTCGCGGGCGAACTTGCCCTTTTGAATTTCAGAGAGAATTTTCTTCATCTCCTTGCGGGTCCGCTCGTTGATGACGCGTTTCCCTCGGGAATAATCGCCGTACTCGGCGGTGTCCGACACGCGCTTGCGCATCCCCTGAATACCCGTCTCATAAATAAGATCGACGATGAGCTTGAGCTCATGAAGGCATTCGAAGTAAGCGATCTCCGGCTGATAACCCGCATCCACCAGGGTTTGGAAACCCGCCTTGACGAGTTCGCTCGCGCCTCCGCAGAGAACAACCTGTTCCCCAAAAAGATCTGTTTCCGTTTCTTCTTTAAAGGTCGTTTCAATGACCCCCGCCCGCGTGCCGCCAATGCCTTTGGCGTACGCCAGCGCTATTTTCAGCGCATTTCCCGTGGCGTTCTGGTGAATCGCCACCAGGCACGGAACCCCTTTGCCTTCCTCATACTGACGGCGGACCAAAGAACCCGGACCTTTGGGCGCGATCATAAACACGTCCACATCTTTAGAAGGTTTAATTTGCTTAAAATGAATATTAAACCCGTGCGAAAACATGATGGCCTTGCCTTTTTTCATATGTTTCTTGATGGATTCTTTATAAATTTGTCCCTGCAGATGGTCCTGGGTCAACAGTTGAATAACATCTGCTTTTTTTGCCGCCTCACTGACATCCATCGGCGTGAATCCGTCTTTGACAGCCTGATCATAGTTAGGTCCGCCCTTGCGCTGAGCGATAATAACGTTCAAACCGCTGTCACGTAAATTGAGCGCCTGGCCACGGCCCTGAATGCCGTAGCCGACGATGGCAATCGTTTTATTTTTGATATCGTCTAAATTTGCGTCTTTATCGTAGTATATTTTAGCCATCGGATCCCCTTCTTGTTAATCGGATTACACGAATTATAACGAATGACACGGATAAAAAATAAAAATTATTATACTAAATTATACTAATTTTAAAACTAAAAATAATTTTAATCCGTGAAATTCGTTTCTTATCCGTGTCATCCGACTCGCTCTTACGTTAATATTTTCAATAACTGGTAATAGTCTTCTAAATGTGTGAATTGACGTTTGGTAGCATCGGCCAGGTCAACAACATTGATCTCATCCTGTAAAACACCGACCGCTTTCCCATAGATCCCGTTCAATAAAAGATCGACGGCTGCAGCGCCAAGCCGGGTGGCAAGGATACGGTCCTGACCGCTAGGCGTCCCGCCCCGCTGCACGTGCCCAAGAACCACGCAGCGCGTTTCCAAGCCTGTCGTTTTCGTAATAGTATCCGCCACCGTCTGCGCTTTGCCGGCGCCTTCTGCTACGATCACCATCCAGGTTACCTTTCCTTTACGGTTACCTTCCAAAATTTCCTGGTGCATGGCATCATAATCAAATTTATGTTCGGGAATGATCACTTCCTCGGCTCCTGCCGCAAGCGCCACTTCCATAGCGATATACCCGGATTTATTGCCCATGACCTCAATCACAAAGATCCTCTCCATGCTCTGGGCAGTGTCACGAATTTTATCAATGGACTCAAGCGCCGTGTCAATGGCTGTCGAACAGCCGATGGTCTGGTCTGTTCCGTTAAGATCATTATCAATCGTTCCCGGCAAGCCCACCGTCGGGAAACCAAATTTGTGATAGAGCCGGCTGGCGCCCTGGTAGGAACCATCCCCGCCGATCACAATAAGCCCGTCAATGCTGTGTTTGCGTAATACCTCAACGGCCCGCTGTTTGCCTTCATCGGTAGCGAACTCTTTGGATCGCGCTGTTTTTAAAATCGTCCCGCCGCGATTGATGATGTTGGAGACCGAGCGGTGATTCATTTCAATGATCTCATCCTCGATCAAACCCTGGTAACCGCGCATCACACCGCAAACCTCAATGCTGTAATGGATGGCATAACGCACCACACTGCGGATGGCCGCGTTCATGCCCGGGCCGTCCCCGCCGGAGGTTAAGATCGCGATCTTTTGCATGGCATCCCTGGAAACTCCCATTAAAGGCCTCCCACATTCATATCCCGCGGATGTTCAACGGTGAACGAATAAAAAATTTCCTGTTTAACTTTTGGATCCAATTTTAATTCCCACAGCCATACACCCTTGCGATCTTTCCAGTCCTTTGCCGTCGGCTGCAACGAAACGTCGAACACTTTAACTTTGACCTTATCGTTCTGTGCAACCGGGGTCGCGTCAAATAATTTGACCGCGATCGGCTTCGATGTAAAATTTTCAACGGATAACTTATACTTAAACGTTGTCTTGCGATTCGGCGATTGAATGCCGCCGATCAATGTCTCATCCACCTTCTTTTCAACCTGTTCACGCTTCACCTTAACATTCTCATCGATCCCCAAATACAGATCAAAGTCCTGGCCCGGGCCGATCGCATCAATGCTGGACTTTCCAACAAACTCATCACCTAAAAATAAATTTACAGGGCCGGCCAAAAGCTGCAGGTCATTGGCATTGGCCACACGGCTGCCCAAATACGCGAACCCTGAAACTCTTGGATAAGAAGAATATTCAAAGTTTGCCTTAAGTGTTTGCGTGATAATCGGTAATTTGCTTTCGGAACCGTCGGATAAGATCGTTACAGGCCGCGCGATCTTATAGGTTACAGAAACACCGGATTGCCCGACATTGGCGTAAGCTACATCCGCCTTTTCCTCCCGCTTCTTAACATTTACGGCGGCCTTATCAAATGCCGCAGATTGAAGACCTTCTGCGGAAGCGCGTGCGACTTTGTAGTCGGACTTCAAATAATACGGCTCATATTGGGCCGTTCTTCCAATTTGCATTTCTTGAAGAATCCATGGTTCAATATATGGCATCCGGCCGCCGATCGTCGGCTGTGCCGTTGACAGCGTCAGTTGAACATCCTTCCAGTCTTCACCCGTCGTCTGTTTGATCGAGCCAAAAGACGCCAGCTCGACCTCTTTCTTATCCATGTTACTTCGCGCGTCGTAAATGGCCTGCCAATAGGCGCCGCCAACCAAATAAGACACCTGCGCGTTAAATGTTCCAGCCTGTGTGCACTCAAAATCCACAACGATGGACCGTTGCAATTTCCTTCCACCGCTGTTTAACTGGGCAAGTTCGTTATTTAATTTTTCTTTCTCACGATTTAGATCGCGCATTTTCAAGCGAATCTCAGCATCGGCTTTTTCCAACCCTTCGCGGCTAGTACCGATAAACTTGATCATCCCATCCAATTCGACCGTCGTCGGCATTTTGGTCGCCAAATCTTTGGGCAATTGCTGGCCAGAATAAAGTTTTAACGAACTTAAGAATTCCTTTTGGTCATTAACGACCTGAGCGCGTGCCTGCTGGTCAGCCAATTGATCCTGCACGGCCTCAATCTGAGCTTGTAGTTCTTTAACTCGTTTATCTGCCGCTTCCTTTAAATATTCCTGCTTCAGGTATCCGCCAAAGATCTTGACCTTGGCCGTGCCCTGTCCGGCAACGGTGAGTGAATTTTCATCGAACGCAGGGACGATATTTTCAAAGACAATGCTATGCGTACCTGACGTCAAATTTACCTTGGCCTCGCGCGTTATCCGTGCGGCACCCGGATAGACCGTGACCGCGGAGATCTTCGAATCCGCCGTAATATTTTCCGCCTGAGCAACTGATCCAAATCCGAAAACCAAACAACCAAAAATAAACGCCACCCATGTATTTTTAATCATACAGCTTCCCCTAATTATAAAAGTTTATCAGCCTTATTTAAAAAACATCCGCAACCTTAACCTGCTTAATTGGGGCGGGAAAGGCTGCGGAGGTTTTTGTTCAAGCTTAATTAATAGCGATAATGATCGGGTTTGAACGGCCCCTCAACCTTGACGCCTATATAATCCGCCTGTTTCCTGGTCAGTTTATCAAGCTTAGCGCCCACCTTTTCAAGATGCAGCCGCGCTACGCGTTCATCCAGATGCTTGGGCAGGACATAGACCTTATTCTCATACTTGTCCCCATTCTGCCAAAGTTCGATCTGCGCCAACACCTGGTTGGTGAACGAATTGCTCATAACGAACGACGGGTGGCCGGTCCCACAACCCAAATTGACCAAACGGCCTTCGGCCAAAACAATGATCTTCTTGCCATTAGGGAACGTATATTGGTCGACTTGTGGTTTGATCTCAACCTTTTTAATATCCTTTCGGTCATTCATATAGGCGATGTTGATCTCAGCGTCAAAATGGCCGATGTTGCAGACGATCGCCCCGCTTTTCATAACGTCTAAATGTTCACTGGTGATGACGTCGACGCAACCGGTCGCGGTCACAAAAATATCGCCGATCGAAGCAGCTTCCTTCATGGTCATCACTTCATAACCTTCCATCGCCGCCTGCAGCGCGCAAATGGGATCGATTTCGGTAATGACAACGCGCCCGCCCAAACCGCGGAACGACTGCGCGCAGCCTTTGCCGACGTCGCCGTAACCGGCGACAACGCAAATTTTGCCGGCGATCATGGTATCGGTGGCGCGTTTAATGCCGTCGACCAAAGATTCACGGCAGCCGTAAAGGTTATCAAATTTAGATTTTGTGACGGAATCGTTCACGTTGATCGCTGGAACCTTCAACGTTCCTTTTTTCATCATTTCATAAAGACGATGAACTCCCGTCGTGGTTTCTTCTGAAATGCCACGAATATTTTTCAAAAACTGCGTATACTTCTGGTGGACCATGATCGTCAGATCCCCGCCGTCATCCAGGATCATGTTCGGGCCTTTGCCGTCCAACCAGTTGATGGTCTGTCCAACACACCAATTATATTCCTTAAGCGTTTCACCCTTCCAGGCAAAGACCGGAATACCGGCGGCCGCGATCGCGGCTGCGGCGTGATCCTGCGTCGAAAAAATATTGCACGACGACCAGCGCACCTGAGCACCCAACTTGATCAAGGTCTCGATCAAAACCGCGGTCTGAATGGTCATATGGATACATCCGGCGATGCGGGCGCCTTTCAAAGGCTGCTGCTTTTCATATTCCCGGCGCAGAGCCATCAAGCCCGGCATTTCCGTTTCCGCAATTTGAATTTCCTTGCGGCCCCATTGAGCCAAGGACATATCCTTGACTTTATAATCATTGGTCGTGGTCTTTTGTTTCGCCATCATTCTATTTTTTCCCTTAAGAGTTGCGGTTGCCATTCTACTTCGCTCAAATACTTCCGTGTTTGAGCTTCGCAGGAATAGGTCCTGCGAAGCCTGAACACGAAAGTATTCAGGCGCAGCAGACCATCTTACGCGTCTTTCTTCAAAGCTTGGGCTCTGTCTGTCTTTTCCCACGTAAAACCGGGACGGCCAAAATGCCCATAAGACGCGGTCTTCAAATAGATAGGTTTGCGCAGATCCAATGTTTCAATAATACCGCGCGGCGACAGATCAAAATGCTTGCGCACCAATTCCACCAATCGCTGCTCAGTGACCTTGCCCGTGCCGAAGGTGTCGACCATGATGGACACTGGCTGGGGGAAACCGATGGCATAACCGACCTGAACCAGGCATTTTTTCGCCAAACCAGCGGCAACAATGTTCTTGGTGATATAACGGCTCATATACGCGGCTGAGCGGTCCACCTTGGTCGGATCTTTGCCGGAAAACGCGCCGCCGCCGTGAGGCACAACACCGCCGTAGGTATCGACGATAATTTTGCGGCCGGTCACGCCGGTATCCGACTGCGGGCCGCCAACGACGAACTTGCCGGTCTCATTGACATAAAATTTGGTTTTCTTGTCGATCATTTTTCCGACGATCGGATGAGCGATCGTATCGATGATATCTTTTTTCGCCTTTTCCGTGATGCGCTTGCCGGTCTTATCCAGGATCTCATCCGTATGCTGGCAGGCCAAAACGACCGCATCGACACGCAACGGTTTATCGTCCTCGTATTCGATCGTCACCTGGCTTTTGCAATCAGGGCCAAGATAACTTAAAATTTTCTTTTTTCGCACATCTTCAATGCGCTGGACCAGGCGATGGGCAAGCATGATCGGAAGCGGCATGAGTTCCGGCGTTTCATCGCAGGCATAACCGAACATAATGCCCTGATCCCCGGCCCCGCCCGCATCAACACCCTGCGAAATGTCCGGCGACTGTTTATTGATCGCGCTCAAAATGGAACACGTATTGGCATCAAATCCATACTTCGGATGGTTATACCCGATCTCAAGAAGAACGTTACGGACCAATTTATGAACGTCGACGTACGTCGTTGTCGTGATCTCACCGCCGACAATGACCAAACCCATCGAGCAGAATGTTTCGCAAGCGACACGGCCTTTGGGATCGTCTTTTAAGACCGCATCCAAAACCGAATCGGAAATTTGATCGCACACTTTATCTGGATGGCCGTTGCCAACCGACTCAGAAGTAAAAAGATAACGTCCCTTCACTATTTTGTCCTTTCTTAACTGATTAGCAAGTTTGAGGTTGGAAAATAGATGATGGAAAATGGAAAACCACAGACTTTCCAACTTCTATTTTCAATTTTCTATCTTCGATAATTAACGAAAATGCTTTTGAGCGTCATAATAGGATTCAACGCTCCCGATATCATACCATGTTCCCTGAAATTGAAAACCATAAACCTCTTTCTTTTGGGAAAGCCACTTGATATAACCGCCGGCCGCGTCCGCCGAGGAACTCTCTTTTAAATACTGGCCGATCAACCCGATCGTCTCTTTGGGGAAATGATAAAAACACATGGTGACGAGCGTTGATTTGGGCTTCTGCGGCTTCTCCTCAAATGAAACAATTTTACTGTTTTTATCCAATAAGACAATCCCAAATTTAGGCGCCTTGGAAATATCTTTGATATCATAAACGCCAACGGTGACGGCCGGCGCTTTCGACCGGGCCAACTTTATATACGCAGACAGATCAAAATCAAAAAGGTTATCCCCGCCGACAACAAGCCAATCGTCCAACAATTTTTCCATTTCCCAAACGAAACGCATATCGCCCACTGAGCCCAGACGACCCTCATTGGAAACAGTGCCATCATTGACGATACGAATCTGGGATTTGAGCTCGCCCTGTTGACTTTGCCATTTCTGAAAATACCCAAAAAATTTATCATTGGTGACGACCACATATTCGCTGATCCCTGAAATTTGAGAAATTTCGTCAATAATAAAATTGATCATCGGCTTTTGATTGATGGGCAAAAGCGGCTTGGGCGTATCTTTGGCAATGGACTGCAAACGCGTTCCATAACCAGCGGCTAAAATAAGGACTTTCATAATACTTGCTCTTTAAATTATTTTTTAACGATTAGTTCCCGAAAAATTGCGGGGCTAATTCCTTGACCTTAAGCGTCACGTATTCTTCCACTTCCTGCACCGTCGGAAAATTCAACGCTTCCTCAGCTAACCGCTGCGCATCGCTGAAGCGAATGCTACGGATTAACTTTTTAACGGGCAGAATATTCGCTGACGATGTGCTTAAGGCGTCAATGCCTAAGCCCACCAACAAAAATGCCTGTGAGAGCTCGCCCGACATCTCACCGCATAATGACACTTGTTTGTTTTCATTATGACCGGCATCAATGGTCCGTTTGATCATACGCAACACCGCCGGATGGAACGGCTGGTACAAATGCGCTGTTTTCTCATTGACCCGGTCGACCGCCAACGTGTATTGAATAAGGTCATTGGTACCGATACTGAAAAAATCCGATTCTTTGGCCAATAAGTCCGCAACCATGACCGCCGATGGAATCTCGATCATAACACCGACCGGCATTTTTTCATTGAACGGGACCTTTTCCTCCCGTAAATTTTTTTTGACCTCATCGAGGATCGCCTTGGCCCGTCGGAGTTCCCCCAAACCGGCGATCATCGGGTACATCATACGAATATTGCCATGAACGGATGCCCTCAAAATCGCGCGCAACTGCGTTTTAAAAATATCCGGCCGTTCCAAACAAAACTGGATCGCCCGCCACCCTAAAAAAGGCGACATATCTTTAGGAATTTGAACGCTGGAGATAAACTTGTCTCCTCCAAGATCCAATGTCCTGATAGTTACGGGGTTAGATCCCATGTCCAGAGCAACTGATTTGTAAGATTCAAACTGTTCGTCTTCCGACGGAAGATCGATACGGTTCATGTAGAAGAATTCGGTGCGATAAAGCCCTATCCCCTGCGGACCAAATTTCTGAATGACTTTAACCTCTTTGGCGAGCTCAAGGTTGACCATCACTTGGATCGATTTCTTGTCTAACGTTTCCGCAGGCAAATCCTTAACATCCTCTAAATGGCTAAGGGAAGCAATGATCCTGCGCTGTTCCTTTTGATAAAGATCAACCGTCTGTGCATCCGGATGGATAATGACAACCCCTTGGCGCCCATCAACAATAATAAAGTCCTGGTTGGAAATCTTTAAGGTCGCATCATTAAGACCGACCACAGCCGGCACGCCAAGCGATTTGGCGATAATGGCTGTGTGAGACGTACGCCCGCCAATATCCGTCACAAACGCCAAAATTTTTGTATTATACATGCTGACCGCATCCGACGGTGAAATGTCATGCGCAACAATGATCAGATCTTCGTTGAGATTATCAAAATCATGCAAACGGCTCTCGTCCGTCAAATGCTTTAACACGCGCCGTCCGATGTCGCTGACGTCGGACGTCCGTTCACGTAAATATTCATCCTGGATTTTGGCAAAGGTCTGGATAAACTTCTTTAAAACCACTGAAAAAACGTATTCAGCGGCTAATTTCTGTGTCTTGATGCCTTTGATAACCTCGTCAATGAGCATCCGATCTTCCAAAACCATAAGATGCGCATCAAAAATCTTGGCGTGCTTGCCCCCGCGCTCGCGTTCGATCTTTTTCTTAATTCCGCAGATCTCCTCGCGGGCCTTGCTCAGGGCTTCTTCAAAACGAGCGATCTCGATCGTAACCTCCTGCTCCATGATCGCACGCTTGGAGACGATAAAGTCCTGCTTATCCAGGATAAACGCCGGACCACATGCGATGCCTGCAGCGGCAGGAACTCCTTTTAAGACGATTTCATTCATGACAAAAGGCTTGGTTTATTATGACGCGGGTTCAATATCTGAATTAAAAAATGTTTCGATGTCAATGATGGCCTGCTGGGCGTCGGGACCATCGACCGTGACAAGGATCTTGCTCTGATAGTGCGCCCCTAACATCAAAAGCCCCATGATCGATTTGCCGTTAACCTGTTCCTGGTCCTTGGCGATCGTGATTTCTGAATCGTATTTTTCGGCGATCTGCACGAAGAGCGCGGCGGGCCGGGCATGAAGGCCTTGTTTGTTATTGATGAGGAATTCTTTTTCTATTTTGGGCATATTTTATCTTCGGATCACCCGGTGCGTTTCAATAAGTTTGATCAAAGCTGAAATAAGCTTTTGAGAGTCGTGACGAACGTAATCCTTAAAACTGATAAGGTCTGTGGCATGCACTTTGATGCCCATCTCTTTGATCTTATCCACGTCTGCCGCCACCGGATAGGAATTCTCCGTTTTATACCGCTCTAATGCCTCCGGCGGAACCGGCGAATCATTTAAAAGGCAAGCGTTCAGGCAATCCCGGTTGCTGTGATTAACAATGGCCTTAAGATGGTCCGAGGCGCTGTACCCTTCGGTTTCTCCCAGCTGCGTCATCACGTTACAGACATAAATTTTAAACGCTGAAGATTTGGCAATGGCTTCTGATACGCCCCGAATGATCAAATTCGGAATAACACTCGTGTAAAGGCTCCCCGGGCCCATGACAATGATCTCCGCCTCCTGAATGGCATCCAAGGCTTCCTGGGTAGGCTTCGCATCATCAGGGCTCAAAAAAACACGTTTGATGGCAAAGCCTGGACGCGGGATCTTGGCCTCACCGTGGGTAATTGTCCCGTCCAAATACTCAGCCACCAAATGGACGTAAGCCACCGTCGAGGGGACAACTTTACCGCGGATGGCTAAAACTTTGCTGGACTCCTCCACCGCTTTGCTAAAATCGCCGCCCGTCAGCTGAAACATGGCCGTCAAGAAAAGGTTGCCGAAATTATGCCCTTGCAACTGGGATTCGGCCGAAAAACGGTATTGGAAAAGATCCCCCATCAAAGCCGGTGCATCGGCCAGGGCCACCAAACAGTTGCGGATATCACCGGGCGCCACGATGTTAAATTCTTCACGCAACCGCCCTGATGAACCGCCGCTGTCGGCCACGGTAACAATCGCCGTCAAATTGGATGTGTATTCTTTTAAGCCCAGCAAGAGATGCGAAAGGCCGTGCCCACCGCCCATAGCTACGATCTTGGGACCGCGCTCCAGGAACCGGCGCTGGTACAGAATATTGACGAGGTCCTGCTCGCGTTTGGGAAGGAAAAGGGTGATCAAAGAAACGATCATCTTTCCCATACCCAACACAACGAAGATCATTCCGCAAAGAATGATAACAAAACTAAAACCTCTGACGAATTTGTAAGTGCTAAGAGCACAGGCGACGCCGAAACCTATGATGACAATCCCCACCAGAGAGGTGAAGATCCACCGTTTAAGCCTTATGCCGGGATATAACAATTTAATAAAATTGTTAGGCATGACTATTAAGCGTTTCGAGCGTCTTCTTGAGAAACGAGTTCAATGATGTCTTTTTGATCCTTCGTAGATTTTAAACTTTCTCTGAAATATTTATCTTTCAAGAGACGAGAAACTCGCGCCAGTGCTTTTAAATGAGGACCTGCGGAGTCTTGCGGGGCGATGAGTATAAAAAATATATAAGCCGGTTCGCCGTCCAATGAATCAAAATCAATACCTTTTTTGCTCACGCCCAAACCAGCTACCAGTTGAGATACATTGTCTGTTTTCCCGTGGGGGATTGCGATGCCTTGGCCGATGGCGGTTGAACCCAACGCCTCACGGGCAGTAATGACCTCTACGATTTTTGCCTTGTATTTCTTTTCGATCGCACCAGCACTGACCAAGAGAGTTACCAACTCTTCGATGACTTCTTCTTTATGACGGGCCTTTAAATCCGGGGTTACAGCGTCGGAACATAAAAAGTCACTAATCTTCATTCGATTCACTCCTTAATTGACAAGATACGGGAACTGACCTATCTATAAACCCGAATATCGGGCGCAAATTATTCCTCTTTGCATTAGCAATGAATCGCGATGTGTCCTCCTTCGCTAAAGCTTCGGAGCGATTGCTACGAAGTTTTAACGAAGCAGGACTTCGAAGCAATATTCTGCTTCGCGAAGAATAATTGCTGCGAAGCTCAAGCATCGCTTCGTTGCTAGAGCGAAGCAGAATAAGAGAGCGGCGGGTGGGGCTCGAACCCACGACATCCACCTTGGCAAGGTGGCATTCTAGCCAACTGAATTACCGCCGCAGATCTACCATAAAATGCTTTATTAGCAAAGATCAAGGCGAGTACCTTGACGGACCATTTTTGTATGTTGATTCATCTAATTAAGGAAATCAACATACAAAAACAAAATTGTCAAGGTACGAGTACTTGTTTCCATAAATGCTATTCCCAGGAAAACAAGTGCCGCCGCAATTTCCTCGATTTATTTTTGGAAAAATTGCGGCGAGTCCTGACTACCTTAAATATCTTTTCAGATATGTCAGGGCCGCCGCAGATATTCATCGAAGTGCTTTATTAAAAAGATCAATTACTTGGCTCTGTCTCGGGCGGAGCCTCGACAGAGCCCACCATTTCAAAAGAACAAGGATTCTTGTTCTTTTGTCCTGAGGTCCGTTGCACCCAACTAGGTGCCGGACCGAAGGATTTCATCCTCTCGATGGTCTGACTCGGGCGGAGCCTCGTCAGACCCCACCATTTTTTCTCTAATAAAAGTAAAAAATTTTCGCCAAAGGTATGAAAATTTTTTACAAGCGGAAAAAATGGTGGGCGGAAGAGGACTTGAACCTCCATGGGTCTCCCCACTAGTTCCTAAGACTAGCGCGTCTACCAATTCCGCCATCCGCCCTCAATCAAGGAAAGACGATAGACGCGGGACGAAGGACGGATGACTTAATCCCACTTCTATAAAATAAAAATCAGCTTATCATTAAATCAGCCGATCCTATCGATCACTTTTATTTTACGTCCATCTTCCCTCGTCTCACGTCCTTCGTAAACATGACCCACCCGCGACTCGAACGCGGCACCCCTACCTTAAAAGGGTAGTGCTCTACCAGGATGAGCTAGTGGGTCGCAGCAAATGCTGCTCGATATTTTCATTGGTAAATTTTAAAAGAACATAAAGCGCAAATACAAAAATTCCTAAACTTCCTTGAGATCCTTGCTCTTTTTTTCCAGCATCAGGTCGATCTCTTTAATATATTTATCCGTTATTTTTTGAACGGCATCTTGCGCTTTTTTGCTATCATCTTCGGAAACAGAGCTGTCCTTTTCCGATTTTTGAACTCTATCATTGGCATCTCGACGGATGGAACGCAACGCAACACGCCCCTTCTCAGCCATATCCTTGACCACCTTGATCATTTCCTCGCGGCGTTCGGCAGACAATTGAGGAAAGCTCAAACGGATCACTTTTCCATCATTGGAAGGATTGATGCCCAGCTTGGAACCCATGATCGCGCGTTCGATATCAACAATGGCGTTTACGTCCCAGGGCTGAATGACGACCATGCGCGGATCAGGTGAGGAAACAGCGGCGACATGGCGGATGGTCGTTGGAGAACCGTAATACTCCACATGCATTTCTTCAATTAAAGACGGCTGAGCACGGCCAGTGCGCACCTCCCCGAACTCGCGGGTGATGGTTTCCATAGTTTTCTTCATCTTGACTTCAGATTGGCTCAAAATATCTTTGATCATAAACCCCCTTATCTGACGATGGTTCCGATTTTCTCGCCGTAAACAGCTTTTTTGATGTTGCCCGGCTTCAATAAATTGAAAACGATGATCGGCAAATTGTTGTCCATGCACATACTGATCGCGGTAGCGTCCATGACCTTCAAATTCTTGCGCAAAACATCAATGAATTTGAGTTCTGTAAATTTCTTGGCATTTTTGACTTTCATGGGATCGGCGGAATAGACACCATCTACCTTGGTGGCCTTCATGATGACGTCGCACTTGATCTCGGTCGCGCGCAAAGCGGCAGCGGTATCGGTCGTAAAATACGGGTTGCCGGTTCCAGCCACAAAGATCACAACGCGGCGTTTTTCCAAATGACGGACAGCGCGACGCCAGATATAAGGTTCGGCGATCGCCTGCATTTCTATGGCAGTCAAAACCCGGGTAGGAACACCTGCTTGTTCGAGGGCATTTTGAAGGGCAAGGCCATTCATGACAGTGGCAAGCATTCCCATATAATCAGCCACTGTACGCTCTAAACCAAAATGTTTAGATGCTACTTGGCCACGGAAAATGTTGCCGCCCCCCACCACTAATGCGACCTCAACACCGGCAGCGTGGATCTCCTGGATCTGGCGCGCGATCGTCGCACACATCTCGGCATCGATGCCGTGATGCTCGCGGCCCAAAAGAGCTTCGCCGCTCAGTTTCAAAAGAACACGTTTGTAGACGGGAGACCTTTTATTTGCTGGGGGCATACTTATTCTCCAACTTTATAGCGGATAAAACGACTAACGCGGATATTTTCACCGATCTTGGCAATCAACTCATTCAGATAATCCTGAATCGTTTTGCTGGCGTCTTTAACGAACGGCTGCTGCAAAAGGCAATTCTGTTTAAAATATTCAGCCTGATTGGGTTCTTTGATAAGGGCATCTGCCGGCACGTCTTCCTTCTTAATATACTTGGGAGACATGGCAGCGATATGCATGGCAACATCTTTGGAAAACGTAATGAAATCCTGGCTGCGAGCCACGAAATCCGTTTCGCAGTTTACCTCCACAATGACCCCAATTTTCGAACCATTATGGATGTACGACTCCACTCTTCCCTCTTTTGCTTCACGATCGCCTTTTTTCATCGCCATTTCAAGGCCACGCTTGCGCAACAAATCTTTGGCTTTATCGCGGTTACCATTGGATTCCTCCAATGCTTTTTTGCAATCAATAACGCCGCAACCTGTTTCTTCACGCAAAGATTTGATGTCTTCTGCTTTAAAACCCATTGTCTTTCCTTTCAACTAACCACCAAACATTAAATTACTTTTTTCCTTCAGCCGCACTAGGCGCTGTCTGCTCGGCAACAGCAACCTCGCCGCTTGCTTCGACATTATGTTTGGTGTCGACCTGCTTACGGACAGCCTCTGCGGTGATATATTCTTGACGGCCTTCCAGAAAGCTGTCAGCGATCAAGCTTGTGATGTATTTGATGGATTTGACAGCGTCATCATTGGCAGGAATGGGATACGCGATTTTGTCCGGGTCGCAATTGGTATCGACGATACCGACCACAGGAATGTTCAAGCGGACCGCTTCACTGATCGCATTCTCTTCATTTTTAGTGTCGATAACGAACATCACATCCGGCATCCCCGGCATCTCGCGGATACCGCCCAGATCGCGAATAAGACGTTCCTTCTCTTTATTTAAGAGCGCAATTTCTTTTTTGGTAAGTTTTGCAAAAATACCGTCAGCTTCCATTTTCTCGATATCTTTGAGTCTACGGATGGATTTTTTAACGGTCTCATAATTCGTAAGAAGCCCGCCCATCCAACGATTCTTGACGTAATACATACCGGTGCGGGTTGCTTCCTGCTCAATAACATCCTGGGCTTGTTTTTTGGTGCCTACGAATAACACGCGACCGCCACGCGCTCCGACTGAACGCATATAATCTCGTGCCTGATTCAAATAATCAACCGTTTTTTCCAAATCAATGATATAAATACCACCGCGTTCTCCAAAAATAAACCGCTTCATCTTTGGATTCCAACGGCGGCTTTGATGCCCAAAATGTACACCGGATTCCAATAATCTTTTAATGATCTCTGTAGCCATACTGTACTCTCTCCTTTTTGAGGCCCGCCGTATCTTGTTGACCTTTCCTTGTCCGATGTCAAATCTCCCGAAGATTTGACATCTTGTTTAGTCAGAAGAAGGTCAACTATAGAAATGAGAACGGACCGTTAATCCCAAACAATGGTTCGGGAAAGGCAATAACCAATCTCATTTCATTCCCTTAGTTCTGCCTTTGATTAGTAAATAGACTAAAAATAGTCTAAAGTGAATTGATAGTATAACTAACAATTAAATTTTTTGCAATAACTTATTTAAAGCCTCTTCCCATAGGCTCATCATTTTCTAACACGGGTCGTTTAAAAGGGTTAATTGGTTGTAAGAACCGCACCGGTCGTTATGGTAAAACTCAAGTTCCCTTGGCTGGAACTAGCCGGCACAGCCGTGATGGAATACGTGTAGTCCGACAGGGTTGCCATAAACGTATATCCATTAAAGGGCGCTGCAAAATAATCTTTGTTCAAATACGGTGGCGCCACACCGATTAAGGAAGTCGTCTCCGAAGGATATATACCGTTGGTAATTGAATAAGTCTCCAATGAATTCGCGATACTTTTAAGGGTCGCCTGGGCTGAAGCTTCATTGCTCGAAATCCTAGCCCGAAAAAGATTCGGGATCGCGACCGCGGCTAATAAAGCGATCACCGCAACCACCATCATAATCTCAACTAATGTGAAGCCTTGTATTCTTTTTTGCATGATTTCAAAGAATATAACATAATAATTATTATAATTGAACTTTTATTCTGCAAAGTTTAGTTTACACCGCGCAGAACATTTTCCAAGGGACTGTGATCTGGAAATTCATTAACGGCTTAACTGATTCTCTGGAACCGGAACCCCGGATGATTTCATACGATTAACAATATCCGTTTTCCACGACCCCATTGGATTTAAGGAAACATAATAAAGATCAAAATAATCCGTTGGCCGGCGCAAACGGTCATGTTCTTGACACAGCACGACGATCTTCTGCCTGCCCAGCTTGGCAACCAAATATCCTAATTGAAAAACCATTTCTTGAGGCGCCATGATGCTTGCGTTCTCATGACTCTGAGTGCGAGGATAAAAATAAAAATCAGGAGAAAATATAACAACGATAAAATCCGAATAAGCGTAGCGGTTTAACCGGTCAATGAGCGGCGCTTGCTCTTCAGATTGTGAATACATTGTCACTTCAACGGCCAAAGAACGTAAAAAGGCGGCAACCTCGTTATTTATCAATTGATCACTACCAGGAACCAATAAAACACGCGCCAAAGTCTTTGGCTCCTGCGCTGATATTTCGACAATGGACTCCTGGGCATCCACCGAAAGATCACCCCGCAACGGTTCTTTGATCGGGCCTTCTTCAACAGGGGCAATCAGATCATCACCCAGCGACTGCTTAAGTTTTCCCAAAGAATGACGAATATCAGCTTCCTCCTCGAGAGAGACATCATGCGGATGCGTGTTTGAAACGATGTCTTTGGAAGGCAATGGATCCGCCGAAGAATTCGTTTTTACCAACGGATCATGAAGTATAACTTTCAGAAGATTGGAAACCTGAGCAACACCACCATACCAACAGCGCCTGAGTTCTCTGTCCGTTACAAAAACAGCTTCAGGGCGGAACTTGACGTATTTCAAATAATCCAAATATTGGCTGTCGGGACCAAAAATTTCCTTGATGGTAAATTTTAAATCAGAAATAAACTCGATAAGCATCTGTTCACTGCGGGCAGGCAGATCATCTAGTCGCTTGACAAAATCCAGGAATTGTTTTCTTGGGCTCATATTTCTTTAGCAATGACCACCTGTCCGTCTATGGAGTCAAGCCTCACCTTTCGACTTTGTTTTCTTAAAAATTCTTTTGTCTGCATTTTTATTCTAACATAATTGTCAGTAAGGCCGCTACCAAAATTATCTCTTCCGCCCTCAAAAATAACTTCCTGATCCGTTCCCAAAAGCGATTGATAAAAAAGCCGACGTTTACACTGGCTAAGATCCCGTAAAATCTGGCTGCGTTCCTGAATGATGGCTGCCGGGACCACGCGATCAAAGGCACGGCTCTTGGCCAAGTAACGTGGAGAATAACTAAATACATGAAAATAATGAACCGGTGATTCTCTTAAAAATGTTTCCGTTTGCAAAAAATGTTCATCCGTCTCCCCTGGAAATCCCACGATCACATCCGTGCCAATACAAATGCCAGGAACTTTGGCATAAGCGCTATTTACAAAATCACTAAACTCCTGAACCGAATATTTGCGTTTCATCGCGCGCAAAATATCATCGCTGCCGCTCTGGAGCGGCACATGCAGATAACGGCAAAGTTTTCGACCGGGCCGCATAAATTCAAAAATTCCCGTCGGGATCGTTGTCGGTTCAATGGAAGAGATCCGGATACGCTTAAGATCCTCTAATTGTTCCAACGCCTCGATCACATCCAAAAACGTTTTACCGTCGTGCTGGTAAGTTCCGATATTAATGCCGGTTAAAATGATCTCTTGATAACCAGCCGCGCTTAAGGCCCTCGCCTCAAGGATGATGTCATCGAAAACGCGGCTGCGGGCGCGGCCGCGGGCGTAAGGGATTTCACAAAAGGAACAAAAGAAATCGCATCCATCCTGAATTTTGATATTGGCGCGGGTGTGCGAACGATCGACCGGGGCAACCGGCAAAGTGAATGGCACGCGTTCAATGACGGGCGTGATCACTTGAGCCTCGACCGGATCAGAATATTCTTTAAAAACCTGAACAAGGTCCATCTTGCGCTGATTCCCGACGATCCATCGCACATTGGGAAGCTCGGCCAATTTTTCCTTCTGGACCTGGGCCTGACAACCCACAAGGGCGATGCGCACGCCGGGATTTTTGCGGACAACCTGATGGAGCAAACGCCGCGTTGCAACATCACCGTTCTCGGTAACGGTGCAGGTGTTGATGACGAGAATGTCCGTTGAAGGGTCCTCCAACGCCACGACCGTATATCCGTCCGCTTCAAAAGAATTTTGAATGGACGCACTCTCGGCTTGATTCAACCGGCAACCGAACGTATGAAATGCGATCCGGGTTGGCATAACTATTTTTGAGCTTTAGCGGTCAATTCTTCGTTGATTTTGCGGGCAAGCTCAAGCTTCGGCTGATAATACCGGCGCGCAATGTCCACCGCTTCATTGGGCGCAAGCCCATACACCTGCACCATGCCGTTGACCAAAGGCTGGCGGATGTGAGCGACCAGGCGCAGCTTCCCGTCGATCACAACACCCATCATCTCGTTTAAATGCGCAGTCGTGTAATCTTGCAGCGTCTTTTTCCCATCCTGGTTAAAAAGGACAAGGAGCCTGAGCATAGTAACGTCGGTTGGATTATAAGTCACATCGATATTATTAATATCCTTAAGGCCAAGGATCGTGCTTTTTCCCACAAAGTAGGTTTTACCATTTTCCTGATCTGCCGACTGGACAACCATTGACTGCAACCCTCTACCCGCCTTATCGCTCACCGGACGGAACTCCAATGAAATATTCTTCCACTGGACCTTGCCCACCCGTTCTTGAAAAAGCTGTTGGGCTGGATTTACAGACGGGTTTGTGTCCTCAACAGAAAAAACCGCAGATGAATAAAGCAATGAAACAACGAATACAATAATGACGAATGATCGATGCATAACTCCCCCTTTTGATTAAACGGTGTATTGAGACAACTGCTGGATCCTCTTGAGCATGTTCGGATGCGTGCTCATCATTTCCATCATGTGATCGCCAAAGTTAAGGCGTAAGGTTTTCTGGCGAAGCGCCATAAGCTCGCTCGTGTCTATGGTACCGCTCTTGTCCAAATCGAACTGCGACAGCTCGCGGATCTCCCGGTAAGCCCTTGACGGATCATTGGCAAAAAATGCCTTCATCCCTTCAGCCTCACGCAATTGTTCCGGATGCAAACGTGCCGAACCATAAACAAGTTTATACAACGCCGATGCCATGGCCGACGGCTTGTTGCCCATTTCAATCGACCCGCGGTCGGCATAATATTCACGGATGCGCGAACCGTAAAGGACCAAAAGATTGGTGATAAAGTAAAACAGAAAGGCAATGATGCCGAGCATCATCGTGCTGTTGCCGTCACGGCCCCGGCGGGAATACATGAGCGACCAGGCCAGATGATACATCACCATCGGGATGACGGAAATGAGCGTGATCGTCAGCATATCGCGGTTCTTGATGTGCGCAAGTTCATGGCCGATGACCGCGCGCAGTTCGTTGTCGTCCAAGAGATTGATGATCCCCTGCATCAAACACACGCGGCCGTCTTTGACACTGCGGCCGAAGGCGAAGGCGTTGGGGATCGCGGCCGGAGAAATGCACACGCGCGGCATCGGGATATTCGCGCGCTTGGCCAGATCTTCGATCATCCCGTAAATCTTCGGATTATCTTCCCTTTTAATATATTTGACGCCCATGGTCCATTCAATGATGTTGGGGCCGATCATGTACTGAAAGAACATCATCCCGAGCGCCAATATAAAATAAGTGTAAAAACTTCCAACTCCCATGGCCGTACCCACCATCACCATAACGGCGTAAATGATCGCAAAAAGCGCCGCGATCAAAAGGAACATACGTGTGTGTAAGGCAAACATCGTCTCATCTCCTTGTATTCGTACTGCGTGATGCGTTGTGCGTACTGCGTCGCAGCACGCGGTACGCAGCACTCAGAACAATTTATTTCGACAAAAACAACAAAACCCACGCCGCCAAGAAACACACCCCGCCCAAAGGCGTGATCGCGCCAAAGGCACGAATGCCTGAGAGAACTATTATATACAAACTTCCGGAAAATAAAAGAATACCGGTGATCATCAAAATACCAGCCCAAACGATCTTAGGGTCTTGCGTGACGGTACTTAACCACGCGACGACAAAAAGCCCAAGAGCGTGGATCATATGATACAGCACGCCGGTTTTAAACACGTCGAGAAAGTACGGATCAACCTTACCGCGCAAAGCATGCGCGCCGAATGCGCCAAGAGCGACACCAAGAAACATGAGCGCGCTGGCTAATTTGACCCAAAGCACTATAATCTCCCCTCTCAACGATGGACGATGGACGAAACACCATCCTTCGTCCCTCGTCTATCGTCCTACGTCCATCGTAAATTATTCCCAATCCATTCTATAGCCATCCGAAACCCTTCGCACGTGGCTTTAACCCTAAGATCAAAATGCCGATTGGCCGTTTTCCCGACCTTCCTATATTCCTCAATCAACCGCGCATTGTCAATAGCATTCGGATGTTCCCGTTTTTCTTCCGTCTCGATCGTTTCACCCAAAAATTTTTCCGCTTCAAAAATAATTTCGTGGCGACGGTAAGAGCCATCTTTTTGTCGGGCCGAACAAAGGATACGCGTCTCTCTCTTTAAAGAGAACGCCAAGCTCCCCTCGATGCCGTTGCGAATGACGATGGCGCCCGGGAACCCCGCGCGCTCTGAGATCGTTAACATTTTTTCGCCGTATGGCGGATGAAAAGCTGACGTCGCAATGATTTGCGCATTAGCCGGATTCAAAAATTTTTCCAGTGTCGCTAAAAACGGGCGCTTAACGGTTTGACGTCGGATATCCACCCAGCGGTCTACCGCCGAAGATAAATCTTTTTGATGGATGAACCAACCGAATGCCGATTTTAATTTTCCCAATTCCGAATTATTCTTCACGAACGAAATTTTTAATGCCTCAACAACATCCAGTAAATTAAAAACCAACTTCGGTCCGCTATTACGGCCGACCAAATGCAGTGTGCGATATCCCAACGATTGAACGTACGCGCCAAGTAACGGTGTTATCATGTACGAATGATCGTTACCGTCGAATGGTTCCGCCAGTTGAATGACCGGATCACCATCCGGAACAGGCGTTCGAAACGCGGGCGTAATCGTTTCCTGGATTGCTTGAAGCAACCCCTCATATTCATCGTCGGTCTCATAACGAACGCGCAAAAAACTTGCGACCAGCCCTCGCGCACCGTCACCCGCATTATTAGAGAAAAGGAACTCTCCCAATCGACAAGCCGTTTTCTTGTCCAAAGTTTTGTGATTAAAAAGATCAGTGCAAATAACGCGCACAAACGCGGGCGCATCCGGCGCGATCGCCTCGACCAAACGTTTGACATCATGCAGCGTACCTGGCTTGAAAGCCTGCGCCAAAATTTCCTCTTCCGGAGCAATGCCCTTGGCGAGCAGACCCGCAAAAAAAGCACCTTGGGCCGCAGCCGAAATCTTATCTGCTTTTAGATCCTCAACGATCTCGCGAGCCAATTGGGGCGTTAACGCCTTGCTGCCTTTTTTCCCAACGCCAACAGTCTTGATGCCGCGGACGATCGCTGGTTCGGATGGATTGAGTACAATAGCCACAAACAACTCCTATTCTATGGGTCACAATGTCACACGGTCACAATGTCACAAAAAAGTAAATCCATTTATGACTTTGTGTCTCTGTGACCTTGTGACTAGTATAGCCAAGTCGGCGCTCTTTGCAATCATTTGCATTATCGGGGAAATCGGGTATAATTGGCTACAAATTTAAAAGGTAGAGAGGTAAAGTGATAAAGGGGTAAAGTAGTAAGCGAACTGATCCCTCTACCACTCTACCTCTCTACCGCTTTACCTCTAATACTATGAACATCGGATCCTTACAACTCAACACGCCCATCGCGCTCGCGCCCATGGAGGACGTCACTGACCTTCCGTTTCGCGTCATTTGCAAACGTTTGGGCGCGGATCTGGTTTACACGGAATTTACTGCGAGCGAAGCGCTGATCCGCGACATCCCCAGAGCTCTGAAAAAGATCACGGTCTGCGATGAAGAACGTCCTGTCGCCATCCAACTTTTTGGCGGCAAAGATGAATCTTTGGCCGGGGCCGCGCAGGTTGCCGAAGGGTTCAAACCGGATTTTATCGACATCAACTGCGGCTGCTGGGTTAAGAATCACGTTGCCCGAAACGAAGGCGCCGGACTTTTGCGCGACCTTCCCCTTTTTGAAAAGATCGTCCGCTCGACGGTTAAAGCAACCAAACTTCCCGTCACCGTCAAAACACGTTTGGGATGGGATCACGACAGTATTGTCATTCTTGAAGTGGCCAAAATGATTGAGCAAGCAGGAGCGCAGGCACTCACCATTCACTGCCGCACGCGCTCGCAAGCGCACAACGGCTTTGCTGATTGGGATTGGCTCGCGAAAGTTAAAAATGCCATTAAGATTCCTGTTATCGGCAACGGCGACGTCACAACTCCCGAAGATGCCAAGGCCATGCTTGAGACCGGTTGCGATGGGGTTATGCTCGGCCGTGGGGCCATTGCCAATCCATGGCTCTTCCAACAGATCAAACACTTTTTGCAAACCGGCGAACACTTACCGGAGCCGACGGTGGAAGAACGCATGCGCGTGTGCCTTGAACATTTAAAAATGTCCGTCGAGTACGAACTCCCCCATAACGCTGTCATTCCCTTCCGTAAATATTACGCTGGATACCTGCGCGGACTTCCCAACGTTGCTGTTGTCCGATCGGAATTGATGCAGCTGAAAGAATACGCCGCGGTTGTTGATCGTTTGAACAAATACGTTGATGAAAATGCGCAGGTCAAAGCGTGCGTTTGATAACGATAGAAATTCATAGAAATTTAGAAATTAATTGAACTGTCATTGCGAGCCCGAAGGGCGAAGCAATCGCAAATTTGGGCGGATGGGATTGCTTCGTCGCCTTTATTAAGCGCATGCTCCTCGCGATGACAATTAATTTCTCAATTTCTATTAATTTCCTAATTTCAATAGCTACTAGGTTTTCGTTATGAAAAAATTCGACATCATCGTTATCGGCTCCGGCGGCGGGGCCAAGATCACCTCTCCGGCAGCAACCATGGGTTTTAAAGTTGCTGTCATTGAAAAAGACAAATTAGGCGGCACCTGTTTAAACCGCGGCTGCATCCCCTCCAAAATGCTCATTCACCCCGCGGACGTGGCTGTTGAGATCAAACACGCCAACAAATTCGATATCCATAACGACCCCAAATTCACCGTTGATTTTGCCAAGCTCATCACGCGCATCTCGAATACCGTCGATCATGATTCCGAAAAAATTGAAGCAAGCTACACCAAACATCCGAATATTGATTATTTTCACGCTCCAGCCAAATTCATTTCAAACAAGATCATTGAGGTCAACGGCGAACAATTGACCGCTGAAAAGATCTTTATTGCCGTCGGAACGCGTCCACAGATCCCCGATATTCCAGGATTGGCAGGCACTCCTTACATGACATCGACGGAAGCGCTTCGCAACACCAAACTGCCCAAGGTCATGGTCGTCATCGGCGCCGGATACATCGCCACCGAAATCGGCCATGCGTACGGAGCGCTCGGGACCGAAGCGCATTTTCTCGTCAGAAGTAAACTGCTGCGTCACGAAGACGCACAGGTTTCCGAAGAATTCACGCGCGTCTTCAGCCAGCTGTACAACGTCCATCTCGGAGCTGTCCCGACAAAAATCACCCATCATGAACACACCTTCACCATCACCTACGAGGTCGACGGCTGGGAGGAAAACATCCAATGCGACGCGCTGTTGGTAGCAACCGGCATCGTTTCCAACGCCGACACCCTGGCCCTGGAACGCACCGGCGTCAAAATGAATGACAAAAACTTTATCAAGGTCGATGATCACCTGCGCACCGATGCTGACGGAATCTACGCCATGGGCGATTGCGTCGGCCGTTATTTTTTCCGTCACAGCGTGAATTTTGAAGGCGAATATTTATTTGATGAACTTTTCGGCAAAAAATCCGGCAAGCCGATCCAATACCCGCCTGTCCCGCACGCCATCTTCACGTATCCGCAGGTGGCCGGCGTCGGCAAAACTGAAGAACAACTCAAAGCCGAAGGTATCGATTATGTGGCGGGCTTGAATCCCTACCGATCGAGCGCGATGGGTATGGCGCTTTTATCCGATCACGGTTTTTGTAAACTTTTGATCGAACGCAAAACACGCAGGATCCTCGGATGCCATATCGTCGGCGACGAAGCTTCCGACATGATCCATATGGTGATCGCCTTCATGAACAAACAAGGCACGCTTGACGATCTTTTGAATATGATCTACATCCACCCAGCCCTGCCGGAGATCGTACGCAACGCCGCCCGCAAGGCAAAAACGGAATTGGAAAAAACAATGACACAAGACACATGACACATGTGTCTTGTGTCATGCGCCTTGTGCTCCCTAAATTTTTTAGTATAATGAATCTATGCGTCATTCCGACACCGCGATATCCATCAAAAACCTCACCAAATTCTATAAAAAATTCAAAGCGCTCGATGATGTTGCTTTTCAAGTCAAACGCGGGGACTTTTTTGCCTTCCTAGGCCCCAACGGCGCTGGAAAAACCACCACGATCAATGTCTTAACCGGGCTTTCCAATTATCAATCCGGAGATGTCCGCATTTTCGGATACGACACGACCAACGAATACATGAACGCGCGCCGTTTAATCGGCCTGTGCGCACAGGAATCTAATTTTGACCCTTTTCTGACGATCTATCAACTTTTGGTTTATCAAGCGGAATATTTTGGCCTTCCTCCCTGGCAGGCCAAACGCCGCGCTAACGAACTTCTGGACCGCTTCCAGTTATCTGACAAACGCAACTGCAAACACCGCGCGCTTTCCGGCGGTATGAAAAAACGCCTGCTTCTTTGCCGCGCTCTCATTCATGATCCGGAAATTCTCATCTTGGACGAGCCGACCGCCGGTTGCGACCTTGAGTTAAAATTTCTCATCTGGGATTATCTGGCACAATTAAACAGAGAAGGTAAAACCATTTTCTTAACTACGCATTACATGCAAGAAGCGGAAAAACTCTGTAAGACGATCGGCATCATCCATAACGGCAAGATCGTTAAGATCGGCGACAAAAAAGAGGTTTTACAGGATAAATCGCTCGAGGATGTGTTTTTGGAATTAACAGGATCAGAGTAAACGTTAGACGAAAGACGTGAGACGTCAGACGTAACGTCTTACGTCCCTCGTCTCACGTCCTTCATATTATGTTACAACTTATCAGCAACCCCATCGGCGTCTTAGCGCTTTCCAAACGAGAGATCCACCGTTTCTTCTCGGTCTCGAACCAGACGATCTTTCCACCGTTGATTTCTTCCGCTCTTTTTATGTTCATTTTCGGAGTAGCTATGGGCCGGCAAATTTCCTTGCAAGGAACGGATATCAGTTACCTGCAATTTATCGTTCCGGGATTGATGACGATGCACCTGGTTTCCAGTTCTTACGAAAACACAAGCTCGTCCTTATTTATCGGACGCTGGCATAATCATATTCAAGAAGTTCTTTTATCGCCGCTTTCGTACATTGAGATGGTTTTGGGGCTTTTGGCCGGAGGGGTCGCGCGCGGGCTTATCGTTTGCATCGGCGTTTTTTGCACATCGCTCCTCTTTGCGCCGTCCTACATCCTTCATCCGTTCGTCCTTTTCTATTTTATGGTGATGATCTCGATCGTTTTTTCCTGCGCCGGAATGATGGGCGCGTTGTGGGCGGAAGATTTTGGAATGCTGTCAATGTGGAATATTTATATTATTGTCCCGATGGTTCTTCTAGGTGGTGTTTTTCATCCGATGAGCATCCTTCCGGAATCGATCAAAATCATTGCACATTTTAATCCGATGTATTACCTCGTTAACGGTGTGCGTTTCAGCGTCACCGACATCGCCGAGACGTCGGTGGCGTCCTCAGCCGCCATTGCCTTTGCCATGGCGCTCGCGTTTTTTGGCGCGACTGTGTTTTTATTTAAAATAGGGTATAAACTGAGGACCTAATTGAGAATAGAAAATGGAAGATAGAAAATAGAAAAACACCAGGTTGCTGTTGAGAATCCCTCTGTTTTTCAAAACCACCTTCTAACTTCTATCTTCTATTTTCCATCTTCCCATGTCTACTAACGAACCATTCAACCCCAATATCATCCGCGCCAAGACCAAACGCGCCCAAGATAAGCGCGGCCTGCCCTCCAACAAGGAGGGGATCCTCGCCGGCGGCGTTGTCCCTGATGCAAAAATGATCCAGGGCACCGGCCCGGAGAACCGCCACGGCATGCCGCAACTCCCCATCGGACAACACGCCGTTCCTAATTGGCCTGTGCTGGATCTGGGCATCCAACCCAATATTCCTTTAACCGAATGGGAACTCCACGTCAAAGGTGAAGTCGAAAATCCTTTTGTTTTAAAATGGAAAAATTTCATGGCGCTCCCGCAGGTCAAAGATATTTCGGATTTTCACTGCGTCACATCATGGAGCCGGATGGACAATGAGTGGGTCGGTGTACGTTTTAAAACGATCGCTGAAAAAGCCAAGCTGAAACCAAACGTACGGTTTGTGTGCATGACCGGTTACGACGGGTATTCCACCAACCTCCGCCTGGAAGAATGTCTGGATGATGATGTTCTTCTCGTTCACACCTGGAACGGCATTCCGCTCCCCCGCGAACACGGCGGGCCGGTCAGAATGATCACCCCTCGCAAATACGCCTGGAAAGGCAGCAAGTGGATCAAGGAAATTAATTTCTTAAAGGAAGATAAACTTGGATTCTGGGAACTGCGGGGATATTCGAATACCGCCGAGCCGTGGTTTAACGACAGGTATTCATAGGGGCTAGGGTTGAGGGGTTAGGGTATAGGAAAAACCCTAAACGCTAACCCCTAGATGCCGCGTTCCATAAGATCGTTTACACTTTTTGTTCCACGACATCGTTTACACTATACAATGATCTCTACAAAAAGGAGATCATTGATGGATAAAAAAAAGCAAGACAGATGAGAATGAAATCAACC